>Ga0316205_10002035_pt1 | contig 22432 bp, 16 predicted proteins | sample 3monthpyrite_MG_FD_204941 | JGI IMG/M metagenome (GOLD analysis project Ga0316205, IMG submission 204941) | Microbial mat bacterial communities from mineral coupon in-situ incubated in ocean water Damariscotta River, Maine, United States -... | ecosystem: Environmental > Aquatic > Marine >... | reverse complement strand
CTTTCAGTGTCGTCGAAGCGTTAGGGTTGGCAAGGATATGCCAGGCACCAATCGACAAAACGCTATCCCCCGGTGTTGCGCTGTTTCCAACGGTACCATCCCAGGTATTCCAGGTAATATTCTCGACCACGGTTTTCGCCGACGCGATCGAGGGATCCATGCGATAGACGGCTGCGGCCGCGGCCACACGTAAGCGCGATTCTTTTCCTGTTAAGGTTTGCGTGGACAACCAGGTCCAGCCTTTGCTCGCAGCGGCGGCATACTCATCCGCTTTGGCGGTGGCGCCGGCCGCACGAAAGACCATGGCTGCATGGGCCAGCGACAACACACCGTTACCGGTCGCGGTTGCAATCGTCACGCCGCCGCCAGACCACTCGCTATTCGCGGGCGAGGTGCTATCAAAATACACACGTTTTTCATCCGAGGCACTGGCCGGGGACTTCGTGGTGGCCAGGTGGCCTTTCGCCGAGGTCATGAAATGACCATCCGCGGTGGGATTCGCCGCATTCGCCGGATCGGTCTTTTGCATCCGTACGTAAAAATCCAGCTCCCAGGCGAGTTCATCAAGAATGTCAGGAAGACCATTGCCACTTTCGGGGATGTTTAACTGATTGTCATACCAGACGCCCGGATTGATTTCATAGGCGAACAACATTTCGGGCATGCCCCGCTCCCATAATGTTTTCTGGTAATCACCGGCGTCGTGCCATCCGCCGTGTAAATCCAGGCTACCATGGTTGGCCGAGCCCGGACCTGCTGGTAAAGCATGATCGTCCAGGTGGCAGGCCGTATCTACCCAATTGCTACCCGCTCCGGCATAACCGAGCAACTTGTCGCTGGCATAGGGCATGGCCTTGTCGTGGTTACAGCGCTGAAAATAAAATGACTTCATCGCCGCCGCGCCAACAATATCGTACACTGTATCGCTAATACTGAATTCATACGACCGCCGGTTGATCGACGGCAGGTAGAGATAATAATTGCCCGGGGTTTGCAGCGCCGTAAAATCAACCGTGGCAACGTTATCCTGCGAGTCTTCGTCGCGTGTCGTTGCCGATGCGGTGTAGCTGGTGACCATCGTATTGTCGCCAGCACGGCGTAGCTCAACTGTCTCGCCACTGTGTCCTAACAACACCGCGACTTTGCGATCCCCTGGGCGCCAGCCAAAATGATTGACACGGATAACGCCGGTGACTTGTGGCGTAATCCCGGTAGTCGTATCGCCGCTTGTATCGCCGCTTGTATCGCCGCTTGTATCGCCGCTTGTACCACCGCTTGTATCGCCGCTTGAATCGCCGCTTGAATCGCCGCTCGTGTTACCACCAGTAGGTTGATTCGTGTCGGTATTTTCTTGAGTGCCTCCCCCGCAGGCCGCGAGCATGAACATGACGGGTAGAATCCAAAGGTACTTCTTCATAACTTTCTCCTATTCGCACTCGTGGCCAACTTCGTACAAGTCGACTCCGAGCTCGGCCTTTGTGCCGTCCTAAATGAACGTATCGCTGGCCTTCATGGCATCGATACGCCGGCCGTTGTCACGCTACAGTTCCGCGTTAGTAATCATCTGCTTGATGTGTCGGATGGATTGTCCAGCTTCTTGACTTCAGTTTATTGAAAGTCATCACAACTTGAATGACGGGATAACTTTTTTAGGGTGTTTTCCTATAGCAAATGTCATTCCCGTGAAACGGCTCACACACTGTGAGAAAGGGTATGTTCAATTTCAAACATAGCGACGCGCCGAAACACGAAAAGAAAACGAAAGAACGGAAATTTGAAGTGCGTAAGTTGCGGTGAATGTGTGAGAGCGAAAATTTATAGATTACTGTAATACAAGTTATAGTTTGATCTATTCCCCTTTTAGAAAATCCGCCAGGCGAGTCGCCATCGCCGTAATCGTCAAGGTCGGGTTAGCCTGACTGGAAGTTGGAAATACAGAACAGCTGGCGATAAAGAGGTTGTTGATGTCATGGACCTGACAATTTTTGTCAACGACGCTGGTTTGTGGATCATCACCCATTCTGGTTGCACCAATATGATGCCCGCCATAAGCGCCGAATCGTAGCAGCTCATGTTCAAAATTCTGTTTGTCGTACTTGAACTCACCAATACCTTGTGCGCTGATATCTTCAGCAAAGGCCTTAAGTGTCTTCTCAGCCAACTCAACGTCTTGCTTGCAATATTTCCAGTCGATACAAACTTTTGGCATGCCTAATGTATCTTTTTCTTCAAGGATCGTAATGCGGCTATCTGCAAGCGGAATCTGCTCAGCATGTACTTCTAAACTAAAGTTATTATTCTTATTCGGTAGAATAACGGATGGGAACTTGCGCTTAGCCAGTGTTCTTTTTGTCAGCCAGTGGTACAGAAATTTCACCGTATCCACCGGGCCGGTTAAGATATTCCAGAAGTGCCTGAGATAAAGACCAATACTGGAGTTCTCACCATCTTTTAAACGCTTCGAATACTCATAACTGATAAGTCTACGCGCCATGAATAGACCGGAAAGAATCCCACTCTTGTGAGAAGGATCGGTTATCTTTGGGAAGTGCAATCTTGCCACAAGATTCGAGACACCCAACTCTTTTTGCTTGTTCGGCTTTAGTTGAATACGGCGACGGCAGTAAATTCCATCCGGAGAAACTTCATAGCCGTGGGTTACATTCGATACAGGCCCGTTGATCTGCAAACTGCCGACATTGCCAGCGATATGACACATATAGAAACGTCCGAGAATATCATGATCGTTACCTATTCCCTGTTTCTGAACATCCCTGGATGCCAGCATCAGTCTAGGAATTTCTATCCCGCCCATTGCCAGAACAAAATTGTTAGCGGTAATTTTGAAACGCTTACCATCCAGCGTTTTAGCATTCAGGTGTTCTACCTGTGATCCATCCTGTTGCAACTGAATATACGTAACATTTAGATCGGTAACACAGCGAATCGCTGATGATTTTTCTATACGATCCCGGTAGCACTTACCCACATCGGTTGGGCGAGAAAATCTTTCCAGGCCTTCGGTAGAGAAAGTTACGCCTTCATAGCCTTTAAACATTGGTGCGGCGGGTGGATCAAATGCCTTACGTGCATCGTACTCATATTGTCCTGCTTCTAGATATTTATTTGCCTTAACATAAAACGGCACCAGATCGTCATAGCTAATCGGCCAGCCACTCTCGGGAATATAATCACGCTGCTCAAAATCAATCGGGTCAAATGGCATACAACGCCCGCCCCAAATTGTCGTAGAGCCGCCAAAACGCCTTTGTCGATACTTGTCACTCGGACAGTGCATGGCTTCATCAACCACTTCCCCTTCATAAAGGGCTTGCACCTCTTTGCTTTCTTTAAAGTTGCCAGACTCGATTAGTAAAACCTGCTGACCACTTTCAGCCAGCTCCAAAGCCAAAGGGATACCTGCCGCACCGGTACCGACAATACAAATATCAGCTTCTAGCAGCTCACTTGTTAAATCTTTTGCGGATTCAATCATAGACAGTTGTTCCTAAATATAAATAGCGATGAAATCCGTCTCAGCGGCAGCGTGACCGGAGAGATTAAGCAGCATGATCTACTTCCTCTACGATTTCTGCATATTGCGGCAGGCGACTTTTCTTGGTCGTACTGACTACGACGGCACCATCACGATTGCGCTGGAGCGACTGTTTGAGGATTTCGGGGACTGACAGCGATGAATTGTGACGAAACGCCGCGGTCACATAACCATAGGTAATCTGCATCGGCTTTCCATGCTTGGCTAGAATATCGGCCTCTCGATCTTCCAGACTGTCGATAAGCTGGATGATGTTGCCAATCTTGACATCGTTTTCCAGGAAAGGGGCGAGTTGGTGGTCGATCAGTGCAAGACCGAACTCGCGAACTTTGCCACTGTTTTTGCAGTCCTCCAGCCAGCGCTGCCATTCATCGACTTGCAAAAGCTGAAGCTCTGGCTCATGCAATGTATAGAGATCAATCGTGTCACGACCGGTACGTCTAAGACTGCCCTCCAGGGCATCTTTTGCCCGAGACAGCGAAAAATCAATTGGGAACCGGGAGATTGCCGGAATAAAGCGCCCCACAGCCTTTCGCAGAAAAACAGACATATTTCCCTGATTCTCGCCGCCGGGAGAATAAATGCCGACTTTGCTGGTGAAGCTGACATGTGGATGAGCTTTCAAAATCGGCGCCAGGTCGCGCTCTGCCAATCCAAAGCCGTAGGAAGGTGCCGTATCGAAATGAGTGAAGCCTGCATCAACAGCAGCAGCTAGTAAATTTTGGCGTTCTTTTGGTTTTGCGACGTTGACATTAAAAAGACTGGCTGTACCGAAAATGAACCTTGATACTTTTAGGTCAGACGATTGCAATTCTATTGTTCTCAAAATCAGGACCCCTATATATTTTTACATTTTTTCATGGCTGCGAACCGGACCAGCTCAACGTGGATCAATTTACAAGCAGATTCCGCGGCAAAGTAACAAGTTCAATAATGTTTTTATAAAACAGGTTTGAAAATTTAAATATTTCGTTTCTTCTACGTAAACCTAAAAATCAATTGTAAACCTATAATACAACAGGTCACAAATACTGTATGTTCTGTAGTTAACTCAATGGTGCGAAATTAAACGGCGAGATTTGACGATATACAATTGCGTATTTATTGTCGCCTTTACTACTTTACTCCCAAAACTGGACATAAATAGCACACTAACGACATGCGCTGACAATGCTGCCATATATCTATTTCATGTGCTGAAGGTAGAGTTGCGGTATTCAGTAGTCCGTACGTCATCGCACAGATGATCCCCCATAGACCTGATAAAAGGTCTATCAAATGGTAATCTAACGCCGAAAAAGCTGTAGGATCTACTGAATAATAGCTCTACGGGCGCTATGGGCAGACAACCGAATTATGGAAAATGCTCTTGTTTCTCCAGGCTTTGGCTCAATTCATCGCGACGGTGATCTTGTCAGGTTTTTTCATTTCCAGCTGGTAGGCATCGAGCTGGTTTTTGGTTCAAATATGGCATTCGCGAACATTGGAAAATACCGGTGTTCATCGGGTGGAATTATGCGGCTTATAAATAAAAGGCACTAGCATGCTATTGGCTGAAATCTTTCTAACTATACTGGCTCTGCCTGCGACCGCAGTCAGTCTGTATTTGCTTTTACTAACACTGCTGTCTCGCGCGGAACGTGCTGTTCCACCTGAGTCATCGCGACAAGTCCGCTTCGACGTCATCGTCCCCGCTCATAATGAAGCACAGCTTATTCAGGCTACAGTTAAAAACCTCCTGAAATTAGACTGGCCAGAGGATCGCTATCGAGTCATTGTTGTGGCTGATAACTGCACCGACGACACCGCTAAGCTTGCGCGAGAGGCCGGTGCACAGGTTCTCGAGCGTCACGATGAAAACAAGCGCGGCAAGGGTTACGCACTGGATTATGCATTTGAATATAGTCTGACTGATCAGCAGGCAGACGCCGTGGTCGTTGTCGACGCAGATACGGAAGTTTCTCCGAATATGCTCGAAGCCTTTGCCTCACGTATCGAGAATGGAGCCCACGCACTCCAGGGAGTATATGGTGTTTTAAATCCCAATGACTCATGGCGCACACGTTTGATGACCATTGCCTACGCTGCGCTACATCAGCTACGTTGGCGAGCTCGTGAACGCATGAAGCTCTCATGCGGAATTCGCGGCAATGGTTGGTGTGTAACGCACACTTTATTAAATAATGTGCCCTACAAAGCCTTTTCACTAACTGAAGATCTTGAATATTCAATTGATCTAGCTCTGGCCAATTACCGCGTTGTCTATTGCGATGAAGTGCAAATTCTCGGTCTTCTCGTTTCAAGTGAAACAGCAGCCACGTCCCAACGGCAGCGCTGGGAGGGCGGACGCTGGTCACTCATACGATCTAGGCTGCTTCCATTGCTGAGGGCTAGCATGCGCCCGAATGGAAAGATTTGTTTGGATCTTGCGCTCGAAATACTGGTGCCTCCTCTTTCGTATGTATTCATTAATATCGTTTTATTGATGATTGCGGCAGGCATTGCCACAGTTGTTGTTCCGTCTATGTCACCGTGGTTACTAATTTCTGCGCTATGTGCACTCAGTCTGATTTTGTATGTGATGCGTGGCTGGCAACTTAGTGGCGTCGGGATGCGTGGTCTGCTTGATCTGGCTCGAGTCCCAAGCTTTGTTCTGTGGAAGCTGATAGTCATGCTGCGCAAGCGTGGCTCTGGATGGATACGCACCGAAAGGGAGAAATAGTAAGGTTCGCGCGTCTGCTCAGTGGCGTAATTACCCGTCAGGCCTTATTGTCAGGGGCAATTTTATAAGTGGCCCCGGCAACATTGATAACAATATAAAGTACTGTGGGTAAACGAACCGTTGTATCCGTATTACTCGAGCGACAATTAAATATTGAAATACTGATCAGCGACCGGTCTTATTCCTGGCAGACCGAATTTTTACTAAAACGGTAGCCAGGATATTCTATTCCGCAACAACTCCTCAATGCCCCGATCGGGGACGTTGAAAAAATAGATGTCCAAACCCAAGGCACTCCTGCTTCCGAGCGGCAAGGTCATTTGCTGTTAAACTTCCAGTCCCACGATTTTGCAATGGCCCTTGCACAGCAACGGTCTCTGTTTTGCGTTGCAATAAGCAATTGCCAATAGCAATTCCTGGCTTTTCAATAAAGACATAGCCAAGTGCGGCACAAATTATTAACGTGTACAAGCAAAGTAAACCGATGGTCCAGTAGCTTAAGCTTGAAGTCATGGCAAACTCGCGTACAGCAGGAATTGCAAAAATAGCGGTAAGAACCAAACCCTGCATCAAGTAAATGCTGTAACTGATGTTACCCAGCCGAACTGCAGGCAGGCAGGTCAGCAAACCAAACAGATTTGCGCCAGAGACGACAAGATAAAAAAACAACGCAAGCATTAGCGAAGTCAGCGTGCCATAACCGTTACTCGATGTGATAAGTAAAATCGAGATACAGCTAATAGCAAGGATAGATAACAAGCGTTGCGATATGCGTAATTGAAAATTTTCATGCAACAACGAAGCAGCCATCATGCCACACAGGAAGAGTAGCGCGAGGCCACTGACATGAAGGTCAAGCAACACCTTACCAAGCAGACTCAACACTATACCGACGGTAATAAACAGCATGTGCCACTTACCGCGCGAAAAGAATGCACTTAAGACCAACGAGGCATAAAATATCCACTCGTAGTAAATAGTCCAGGTGACCCCGGCGAGCACATGAGTCGCTTTATATGTATTTACATCAGGTTGTGTATCGATTATGCCCAGGGCGAGCCATTGAAACACAGACCACATTACAACACTCAGAGGCTCATACAGTTGAAAGTCGGTTTTGGCAAACACGATAAATAACATCACTAACACAACGAATAAATACATCGGCCCAATACGGAAGAGTCGACGGATGTATAGCGACCGCCAGTCCGGTCGTCCCCTTGTACGCAGCATTTTTCCCCAGAATAGAAAACCAGTGATCATGAAAAACAGCGAGACACCGACCGGACCCAGTAAGGCATAAAAACGTGAGTTCGTAATAGACCAAAGACCGGTGTCGATGTAGTAATAATAAATGACAAGGTGGTGCACAAATACACTGAGCGCAGCAAAACCACGCAGCCCATCAAGTGCAGCGTAATGACCACTTGAACTAGCGTGGTTATCCACGAAGCGAAACTGTGGCAATAACACCAGGCCCATGGCGAGTGCCATTAGAATGAAATAAGCTAGTGGGATATCCATACTTTTACTACTCCAACTATATGATTACTGATGACGAGAATTCAGAACGTATACAACTTTATTGTTCTTTGTTTCCGGTCCTAGCCCTTCATCTCACTTCATAACATGATCACGCCTGATTTCCCGAAAAGGTTCCCGCTACAGTATGGTTCTGAGCGATGTTAAGGCCCTCATGGGGGTGTCCATGATTTCTGCAATGTCAGAAAGAGTATGACTTTAAATAGTGCACCTAAATTGTGAATTCTATGTTAACGAACACCGCATCGTAGATGACAATAATGTATTAGCAAATTTTGCACCAAAAACTTTTTCTACCAAAAGAAGGGTTATTAAATATGAGAACTACTCGAGCTTTTATTGTTTACCATGCACCATAGGTTAATAGCGGCACACGCGGAATCCTTGTGAAAGAGCCTCATCCTAACTGGTCTATTAGGTATGGGGGTATGTATTGGACGTTCGTTTAGGCAGGCGTATCAGCTATTGCTGCCACGCACTTCATAAATAATGTTTATGAAACACTTAATCGTATGCTTGTACTTGGTGCAGTATACCTTAAAACGTACTAAACAATGTACCAACTTGAGGCACAATGAAAAAATCTTAATCTAATCCCATTGCTCTGTTTGACGAGCATTTCCACGGCACATGGTTCGTTGATAAACCAGGTGATATAACGAAAAACTACAACGGTCAACTATGTCGGTTATCGTTTAGACCTCGCGCTGTGATATGATGATTTCTTATAACTTACACTTTCATATCGAACAATAATGAGTAGCAGCACATGCCCTATATAAACCGATATCTTCTTGTTTTTCTCTTCTTCCTGTTAAGCGCATCCGGTTACACAAAAGAAACCAGCGACTGGCCTTTATGGGATGATTATCACGCTCGCTTTGTGAAAGCAGATGGCCGAGTTGCCGACGTGACTTTCGGGGGTAAAACAACCTCGGAAGCACAGTCCTATGGTCTGTTTTTTGCCCTGGTGGCCAATCAACGTCAGCATTTTGATGCGATTCTGAAATGGACCTCCGATAATCTCGCTGACGGGCAACTAGGAGACAAATTACCGGCCTGGTTGTGGAACAAAAAAAATGATGGTAGCTGGGGTGTGATTGACCGGAACTCTGCATCCGACTCGGACCTGTGGATTGCATATAGCCTTCTGCAAGCAGAACGCCTCTGGCAAGAACCGCGCTATGGTGTGATGGGACGCAAACTGCTTCGCACCATTGAACGTAAGGAAACGGTACATGCTGACCGTGCAGGCTGGTTGTTTATGCCTGCACCACAGGGTTTCAAACTCTCGAACAATCGCTACCGTATTGTTAGTAGTTATATGCCCGGGTTTATCTTTGAATACCTGGCAGAACTCGATCCGTATGGCCCATGGAAGTCCATTTGGACGAACTTCATGCGCATGGGACCACGGATCTTTAGCGCAGGAGTTGCCCCGGATCGTTTTGTTGTGACCTCTGATGACGTTGTGCTGCCTGATACCGAACAAACACCCTCGGCCAGTTACGATGCGATTCGGGTTTATCTCTGGGCTGGCATGTCCGGAAAAAACGGTAAGCAGATGGTAAAGTTATTACCCCGTTATGCCAAGCTTATCCGCCAGTATGGTGCACCTCCGGAAAATGTGGATCCAAAGACTGGCAAGGCGACGAAAACCGACTATTTACCCATGGGTTTTTCGGGTGCAGTATTACCCTACCTACATATGATTGGGGACAAATCTTCACTACAAAAACAAGTTGATCGTTTACAGACCATTCAGGACAAATCACCTCACTACTATGATCAATCACTGATTATGTTTGGTAAAGGCTGGTTAGATGGTTACTATCGATTTGATGAACGTGGTCGCCTGCAAACCAAATGGTCGAAATAATTCTTGGGGAACGGCGGTCTGCGCTACTTGCGGAGTTCAAGATTGATCTTAAACAAGAGCAGGAATATACGCGGGCCACGTACAAGATAACGTCCCGCCATACGCTTCGGCGCCTGAAATAAACGAAACAGCCACTCTGTACCGGTTCGTTGCATCCAGACCGGTGCACGGCTTTCATTCCCCGTCAGAAAGTCGATAGACGCGCCGATACACAAGGCCATTCCGCGAGCAATGCCACGCTCTTTCAAATGCTGCGCCAGAATTTCTTGTTGTGGAGAACCTACAGCCAGAAAACAGAAACGAAACGGGCTGTGACTTTCGATAAATTGCAGACAGGTCTCGACCATCTCCGGATGATGAACGAATCCCATCGGAGGATTGTAATGGTGCAAGCGACGCAGATTATAACGCTCGCGAAGTTGCTTTATCTGTTCGTCGGAACTGCCAATAACAACCAGTTCATCATCAGGCTTTACTACCCTGGAGATAATGTTTTCCGTCAGGTCACTACCCGTACACACCGGAAAGTGCTGTTGTTTGATTAACCGTATTAGGTGCGAGAGAAAGCGGCTGTCAAGAAGCCGGTATGATGCATCATCGTAAAGCGCACGAAACTTAGCATCGTCATATAAGCGAATAATATGGTCCACATTCGGTGTTACGACATAGCCATATTTGTCCTGCCCGAACTGAGCCGCTACTTCAGTGAATTCAGAAGTATCGTAGTTATCAAGCTGTAAATTTAATCGAGTCATGATTTTTTTACGCGGAACATAGAGGATCTGAAAAACTTATTGAGAAATGCATTGATTGCCATAAACGGTAGGACAAGCATGGTAATCATCCAACGTGGTAAAAAATTTTCAGAGGACTTAATAATAGCATTCCAGCGATTGCTAGGGTAATCCACAAGCAGGCTAACAGGAATGGAATCATCAACGAAATCAACCACACCATAAGGTATGGTCAAACCAACATGTTGTGGACACAAGCCAATCGGCAAAGACAAGGTTTTCAAACGCTCGACAATTTCCAATATACGTCGGTCTGCGGTAGGTGGTAGTGTCAGAAGGATCCAGTCGATCTTACGAGTTTGCCCCAGGTCAATTAAGTCATTAATGCTACCCGTTGCCTTAATCTTGCTCTCTGGTGCGCTCTGAATTTTATCATCAAATACTCCAAGCAACTCAACCGTTTCACTATAAGATTGTTTCAGTACATCTATCAGCCGATCCGCAACTGGACCTGCACCGACAACAGCGATGACTTCAATCAATGCTCCATGCCGCTGATAACGCCGCAGCATGTATGCCATAACGAGGCGAGCAGCCGAGGTCAATATGATACTCGTAGCAGCCCAGATCAGAATCAACTCAAGAGGAAATCGATCATGTACCTGAATAAGACTGGTAACCAATACAATGAAGCCGGCTAAAATGATGAAGCGCAACATATGAGCACCCAGCATTTTGCCGATTGTTCCTCGACTGACAATAGCACCGAAGTGCTTATCATATAGAACAAACGGGGCTGGAATAACCGCAACCAATATGGCTTGAATTACGCTAATCCAGGAGAAGATAATATTGCCAGATGAGGCCAGCCAGGAATCATAGACGAAGAAGCTGATATATAGTGCAAACATTACACTAAAAAAATCAGCCATTAACAGTAGCTCACTAGTCATTGGCACCACGTTATAACTCAACTTGGGTTTGCTAGTTTGCTCATCTGACATAGATCATCTTCCTTACAACAAAATCACTTGTTTTCATGCGTGAACGCATTTGATAGCAGAAAAATTCATGTTGAATGTATTTGCGCTAAACAATACGTATAAATAGTAGAAAATAAAGACTAATTTAATAAGCGTTTGTCATTTTTATAACAACACCAAAGGTCATTGCGAGTATTTTCAAATCCAGCATAACTGACCAGTTTTCAATGTATTCCAGGTCTAATCTGACGCGACGATACAATTGTGCAGTATTGTCGGTTGCGCCACGCGCCCCATTGACTTGTGCCCAGCCAGTTAAACCGGGTTTGACACGATGGCGATGTCCGTAAGTCGATGTGATTTCATGACCAAGACGTTCTTCGGTACGCATATTAACTGCATGCGGTCGTGGCCCCACTAATGACATATCACCTTTAAGTACATTAAGTAGCTGTGGGATTTCATCCAGACTCGATGCACGAAGGAAGCGCCCAACGCGCGTAATTCGATCATCATCGCGCGATGTTTGTACCAAAGTTTCGCTAGAGGGATTAGGGGTATAGCGCATACTGCGGAATTTATAGATATCGAACTCTTTATTGTTAAGGTTATGGCGCTTTTGTTTATACAGTATCGGGCCGCGACTATCGATCTTGATTGCCAGCGCAATGATCGCCATCACCGGTAATGCGCATAAAGTAATCGGAATACCGAGCACGAGATCTTCGATGGTTTTAATTACCGCATTCCAGCGTTTGATTGGACGGTCCACAAGACGACTAACGTGGACGGTATCGCCGACGAAATCAACATCCTCATGCGGTATGGTTAAGCCAACGTGCTCCGGACACAAGCCAATGGGTATTGACAAATCTTTGAGGCGCTCAACAATTTCTGACATACGCTGGTCAGCAGTTGGGGGTAAAGCTAATAATATCCAGTCGATCTTGCGTGTCTTGCTCAACTCAATCAGTTTATCGATGTCACCCACCGCCTTGACCGTCGTCTGCGGTGCGTTAATGAGTTTGTCATCGAAGATGCCAAGAAATTCAGTGGTTTTGCTGTGCGACTTTAAGAGTTGATGCACCAGACGATCCGCCACACGACTGGCTCCAATAATGGCAATGGCTTGGTTTAACTTCCCACCTCGTTGAAAACGTCGCACGATATACGTCATCAGCAACCGATTCAGTGACGTCAAGGTCAGTCCTATAATAATCCAGAGCAGTAGCACCAGGGCGGGACTTCCCGCTATAGAACTCAGACTTGCCAGCACCAGCACAAACCCCGCATAGAGCGTAAACCTCAAAAAATGGGAGAGTAGTAGCTTGCCTGTCTTGATGCGCGTGGCATTGGCACCAAAATGCTTGTCGTATAAGAAAAACGGAGCAAGTATCGCTGCGACCAATGCCGCCTGCCATAGATGACTACCTGAGAAGACGGGCATTGCCTGCAAAGTCTGCCAATAATCATAGATAGAAATACTGAGAAACACCGCAGAAAAGATGCAAATAATATCCAGGACCGGCAGCAGATCACTGGACAAATGCATAGGATTAAAGCACGACACTTGTGATGAAGATTGCGCAGCAAGCGGCTTGAAATTCTTAGAGGAATACATCCGCTTAGAATAGGGCCTGCATCCATATCATCTCTGTGCGCTAGCGCACTCAATTAAGCCCGACTATGAATTCTGAATCGCTAGCCTGCTGAAGCAGGCGCTTAAGCAAAATATTCAGTTATCATTCAGCAATTGTGAACATAACGCTTTTAACTTCATCATCGATATTGATATTGGGATTGCAGGTAACATTGGGTCCTATTGACTACCTGTGGGAAGAGTAATCGTATACTCCGTTGCCCCACCACCCTGAATATTAATACAGGTAAATTAGTGTTATAGAGACAATTTAATCTATTCAAACAGGGATATGTTCACAGAAACACCTGCCCTGATATGTTATTTAAATAGTATACTTACCGTTTGCTGTTGAGCCTTTTGGGGAAGGCATATCATGGATAGAAAATCTATACTTATTGTTGCATTTATCTCTCTTTTTCTGGTCTCCTGTGGTGGTGGCGATAACCCAGCTTCACCTGGTGATACAACCCCACCTGATGTCACCTCAAACAACCCAGTAAACACAGCTACCGATGTATCAATGAATATAGCACCCAGTGCCACGTTTTCTGAAGCGATCGATATAACTTCGATCAATACTTCAAGTTTTACCCTGCTCGATAGTGTGAACAACCCAGTTAGTGGTAGTGTGAGTTACAACAGCACTACAAGAACAGCTACATTCACACCAGCGGCAGCCCTGACTAACAATACAACCTATACAGCAACCATCAGTACCACAGTCACTGATCTAGCGGGTAATGCCATAGCTACGAATCACAGCTGGAGCTTTACGACAGAAGCGACTGACAATACACCACCTTCGGTCAGTTCAAATAATCCGACTGATGCTGCAACAGACGTGGCAGTCAATATTACACCGAGTGTTGTGTTCTCTGAAGCAATGGATGCTTTAACTATTAATACAACCAGTTTTAGCCTGGTTGATGGCAGTAGCAATCCTGTCAGCGGCACGGTGAGTTATAACGGCGGTACAAACACAGCGACTTTTACACCGGATGCTGATCTCAATAACAATATGAACTATACCGCTACCATTAGCACCGCTGTGACTGATGTGGCAGCTAATCCAATGGCTGCTGTTCACAACTGGAGTTTTACTACCATCGCGGCCAACAGACCATCAAATACAACCTGTCTGGCCGGTCCACCAGCAGCATTTTCTGGCGCCACCACAACAGATGCATTCCCCAACCTTACTTTTTCACAACCCCTTGCCATGATTCCAGCGCCAACAGGCAACATGCTATACGTGATTGAGCGAGGCGGCATTATTCGTGAATTTGATAATAATGCTTCTGTTTCAAGCTCAAATGTCTTTGGCAATATTACTTCATCGGTTTCAACGTCCGGTGAGGGTGGCCTGCTAGGTATGGCATTTGATCCCAACTACGCAAGCAATGGATATGTATACCTGTCCTATACTGCGCCTAACGGTGGTGGGATTGAATCAAGAATCTCCCGTTTCCAGACAAGCGGTTCGCCTGCAACTATTAATTCAGCTTCAGAAGTACCATTGATAACACTTCCTCAGCCTTATACAAATCATAATGGTGGGCAGATCGCATTCGATAGTAACGGCCACCTGTTTATTGGCTTTGGTGATGGTGGCTCCGGTAATGACCCGCAGCTAAATGGGCAAAATATTGAAACCCTGTTTGGCGCCATGTTGCGAATTGATCCTAGTACCCCCGATTCAGTTCGAGGTCTTCCCTATAGTATCCCGGCAGGAAACCCTTATGCTGCAAATACGAGTTGTACCGGTGGTTGTCCCGAAATATATGCCTATGGCATTCGTAATCCCTGGCGCTGGAGTTTTGATCGAAGCACCAACCAGCTCTGGCTAGGTGATGTAGGCCAAAACAATATTGAGGAGATCGATCTCATCAATGCTGGCGAAAATTATGGCTGGGGTTGTTATGAAGGAACACGTTTCAATACAGGATATCTCGATGGTGCCAGTTGTGCTGGTCTGATCCATACACCACCGGTTCATGAATACCTACGTTCCGATGGCAACTCTGTTACTGGTGGTTATATCTATCGTGGCAATGATATTCCTTCTTTAGTGGGTAATTACATCTTCACCGACTATGGCAGTGGCTCAGTCTGGTCGTTGTCTGATCCTTACACTAACCCACAACGTACAACACTATTTTCATTAGGTGGTGGCACTGTCTCTTTGGCTGAAGATGCAACTGGAGAGTTATATTTTATTAATATATTTTCTAGTCGGATTCTCAAACTCATACCGGATACTGGTTCACCATCATCACCACCATTCGCTAGCCAATTATCTCAAACAGGATGTGCTGATAGTACCGATCCAAAACAGGCAACGAGCGGGATGATTCCTTATGAGTTAAATGCCCCCTTATGGTCAGACAATGCATCCAAAGCCCGTTGGTTAGCTATCCCGGATGGCACAACGATTGATATCAATGCAGCTCATGACTGGGATTTTCCAATTGGCAGTGTATTACGAAAAGATTTTTACCTCAGTGGCCGTATTATCGAGACACGCTTACTGGCTCATCATAGTGATGGTAGCTGGGCGGGATATAGTTATGAATGGAATGCCGCCGAAACGGAGGCAACATTGCTCAATACAGGTAAGACCGTATTGGTAAACGCCCAGGACTGGACATACCCTAGCCCAGGACAATGTTTGACCTGCCATACTAACGCTGCTGGTGTAACACTCGGACCTGAAACAGCACAATTCAACATGCAAATTGCTAATCCAGTTAACCCATCAAACCAGATAAACCAAATCACTTACCTGGATATGATAGGCATGTTTACATCTTCACCTGCATCGCCGTCTTCATTACCTGCGTTGGCACAATACAGTGACCCATTAGCTCAACCCGTTGATTTAGCACGCAGTTATTTACATAGCAATTGCAGTAACTGCCATCGTCCTGGAAGCCTTGCGCCAACCAGCATCGACTTAAGACATGATATTTCGTTCAACAACATGAACATCTGTGATGCTACACCCGCAAATGGCAATGTACTTGGGGCAACACGTGTACTTACCCCCAATAACATTAACGACTCAATTATTTATCAACGCATGTTGGAAGCCGCTGAACCCACATCACAACGTATGCCTCCTCTTGGATCTGTCATTGAGGACCCACAAGGATTACAGTTTGTTTCAGATTGGATAACTTCGCTAAGTGTCTGTCCTTAAGTGTCTGATATGTTAAATAACCGCGACACCAATTAACCACGGGTGCAACCACTTGGCGAAGATGGCAAACACAATAATACCACCGACAATCGCCATGACATCCTTCTTAACAGGGCGTTTTTCCTGTTGCAGGCTCGCACCACGAATATTGGCAGACAGCATCGCAATCGGCGCATAAATTAAAAACGCACCAAACAAAAGCACCTCCGCCAGATTGCCATTCACCGACAAATGCACCCCAGACCAAAGCACAATCCCCCACAACATCGGGTGACGGGTAAAGCGTTTAACATTCGACTTCATATCCGCCGCGGCAAATAACACAAACGAAAGCGCCATCACCACAAACACCATATCCCGACCCCAGGCCGGTGGTACATACACGACCTCAACCGGTGCCTGCGAAAACCCATACACCATCAACACAATACCTGCCAATGACACCAGGGCATAGACAATCTTGTAACCCACCTCACCCATCGACGTCACCAACCAGCCACGCAAACCCGGCACTACTGGCACCAGGTGCATAGCAAAAAACAACACAATGCCGAGAATGAGAAAGTTCATCTATTCATCTCCTTTGGCCAACACATTGTTATAAATCGACAGCTCATTAATTTTTATTCAGACCTTAGATATTTAAAATAGTGGTCTGCCCCCATTTACGTATATTTTATTGGCCTCCAAGACATGAACGCGATTTTTCAACCAGTTTATTGACTAAATCACGATCTGGTTCAAGTCCCTTAGTCTTTTTCTCTAACTCTTTGAGTTCAGGGCTATCTGCACCCAATATTTTAATTGCTTCAATGGCAGCTGCCAGATACCTGACATACTCATCATAACTAATCGTTAGGTCCTGCTTGATGTTATTTGCAAGTTCAAACATTTCCTGATTCGACAACGAGACAATATCCTCTACAGGAATACTCACTAATTTGTCTAGCGCATCACAGGTATGATGATCTGGATCAGCACTATAGAAAGACAATTCACGAAATCGACGCATATTCTTCACAAACGATGTGATGCCTTTATGCTTTTTTATATGCAAAGCAACAGCAAAAGCATCTGCCCCTTTCTCATCCAGATAATGCGTGTACTCACCCCATAAGCCCATTGCTGACATTTTCTGTGGTCCTACATACATAGACTTGAGACAGTGATAAGCCTCATGATCAAATACATACTCAATATAATCCTTTTTATTCAGCCTTAATCCACCAGGAATATCACGAGCAATCGCTGCCGGTAATTCAATCGAGAAACTCCCTGCACCAGGATCAATTGCCGCCACAGCACAGGCATCAAGAGTTATGACACATATATTTTCCTGCCAGCCTTGCGGGTTGTCTGCCTTAAACAAGGCCGCCGATGAATGCTGGTGCTGCAACATAAGCCATATGCGTTCAGCGCTGAGTAACATCAACTCTTCACGTAAATCTGCAGGGTGCTCGTAGTCCAGACTTATAGGTTCTTGCCCTAACAAAACATCCAGCGCTACCATCTCCTCGCTCGTTTCAGCGCCGCCATAAAAAGGCGCAAACAAAATATCCGGATATAGACGATTATAGTAATCACGCTTCTCATTCACGATGGGCTCAAAACAGCTTTGCGCTTCAGAAGTGGGCATCTCAATACTGACATCTGCCAGGCAACATGTACTGACGACATACACAAGACACATGTATAGCAAACTATTTTTCATAACCCCACCGAACAACTTGTAAAACAAAATTCCCTACTGTCTTATTACAACCTCCTTGTTTTTACACTGACCCCAAATATCGTTCTGTAATGTTAATTACATGAAATAATAACCAGTGCTTGCCCTGTCGGAAGTACTACAACCTGTTCTGGTTTATCTGAAAAGAATTCATCGACTGAAGAGCGCGCACCTGGGCACGATCCAAAACCATAGTCATCAAATACCATAAATCCGCCTGGTTGCATGCGAGGATAAATAAAATTACAGGAATCAATTATTGATTTGTAAATATCAACGTCAATATGTGCAAATGATATTTTATGATCCTCTAGGGAAGCAAAAGTATCTGGAATGAAACCTTTGTGGAAATGAATGCGAGTTTTGTCTTTAAGATGCTTAAGGACTTGCTCAGAGACAGCCTCTAAACTTGTGTCCGCAAAATCACCTTGCTCATGTAGATCTTTTTCTGGATCCGTTTCTGGCATACCTTCAAATGTATCGAATAAGTGTAGTTGGCTACTTGTGTTTACAGCCTTATCGTTTAGCAAATTGGCTAACATGGTTGCGGTACCGCCTTTGTAGACACCACATTCATACCAGTGCCCCCCCGCGAATTCGCAGCCTGGGTAGCCAATGCATATAACATATAACAACGATCCGGTGATACAACTGAAACTTCTTGCGCATATTTATAATACTTAGCAAACTCTCCGTAGCCTTCACCATGCCATGGATTGAACAAAGGTCGGTAGAATTCTCCATCGGCTATCGATTTAAAAATCTCTTTGTAATATTTTTTATTTTTTGCGCGATCTGTTTTCGAAAAAATACCCATAACTATCCTCTATCAAATACTACTTAAATAATTTAATCCATAAAAAAGCAGCCAGAGGCTGCTTTTATTTTTTTGTTAAGAGCCAGCGAGGGATTCGCAGGCAAGGCGCGGTGCTTTCTGAAAGGCGGAGCGTACATATAGTACGTGAGCATTTTCAGGGAGTGCCGCAACGCCGCATGCGGATTACTCGCGCCTCTCTTAACCGCATTTGCTGTCGCCACAATTGAGACAGGTCATACACCCATCCATCTTGATCATGGCTTTGGTATTACACTTGCCACACAACTGCGCGCCATCTGGGAAGTCACTGGGGCTTTTATCTTCGGCGGTTTTGACCGACTTTTCAAACTGGGCACGTTTTTCTTCGACCAGTTGTTTTTGGTGCTCGTCCAGGCCGTCATCTTTTAGCAGACCGATCATTCTTAAGTGGCACTCAATGGCATCACCGATTTCGGCCACCAGTGAGGGCATGTATTTACCACCCTTCTTGAAGTAGCCACCACGTGGGTCGAATACGGAGCGCAGCTCTTCCACCAGGAAAGTCACATCGCCACCTTTTCTGAATACCGCGGAAATAATTCTTGTTAAGGCCACGATCCACTGGAAGTGGTCCATGTTCTTTGAGTTGATGAACACTTCGAACGGACGACGCAGTTCGTGCTCGGTACCGGGGTTTAAGATGACATCATTGATCGTGACATACAGTGCATGTTCGGTCAGTGGTGTCTTGATCTTATAGGTGCTGCCGAGCAACATCTCGGGGCGTTCGAGTTTCTCGTGCATTTGCACGACATTGGTTTCTTCCTCTGCACCACGTGCTGCGGCTAGCGCGGCTTCCGCTGCTTTGTCATCGGCGTCGTCTTTAGCGACTTCGTAACCGACTATCTTTTTTCCAATTTTGATTGCTGCCATTGTCTCCTGGTCCTCTGCTGTTGTTGCTGTGCGCGACGTTGTTGCTGGAGTAGTCGACGCTGTTGTTGTGTTGCCATCGTACGCTGAATGGTGTTCATTTAGGCTCCTGCTACAGGTATTGTTGCCCTACACCTCTCCCCTAAACAGGGAGAGGGTACAACAGGGCTTATTTACACTTTCTTTGTTGTAAACCGTTTATTATTCCATTCATTCCCTGAACTATTTCGCTCCAGAGATTTAAAACCTACTGCATTTGTGTCTTGGTTTTACGCTGCTGCAAATAGGTTATCTGATCGATCAGATGCTCCCGCTTCGCCGCGCGCTCACGCTTTTCCTGTATGATCTTGCGTTGCTGTAGTACTTCTGTAATGCGTTGTGTCAGTGTCATGGCTAGGTCCTCAGTATCAGGCTGTTTCCTTTATCCATTTCCCTTTTACCTCTCCTTTTACAACTTTTGCGAGACTACTTCCCTCCTCGCAAATTACATCTCTAAATCAGTTCTATACCTACACCGTTTTGGGCGAGGTCTCTTACCCTTACTCTGTTTTAAGCAAGTATTTTGTTGCTGAGAGTAGGCAAAGTGATGTTTGGCGAACGGAGCATACAAATAGTATGTGAGTATCGACAAACATTGCTTTAACACCCTCTCAGCACAAAAGACGCCGCTTAAAACTTGCCGTAATAGCCTTCTTTCAAGGCATCATAGAGATTCGCGGCGGTATGCACTTCACCGTCATATTCGATCTCTTCGTTACCCTTCACTTCAATGGTCTCACCGTTGTCCAGGGTGAACTTGTAAGTGGTGTTTTCCAGATCCGATTCTTTCACTAATACGCCCTGGAAGGCCTCGGGGTTGAAACGGAAGGTGGTGCAACCCTTGAGTCCCTTGTGGTAGGCGTAGGTATAAATATCTTTAAAATCTTCAAACGGATAGTCGGTGGGCACATTCGCTGTCTTGGAGATGGATGAGTCCACCCACTTTTGCGCCGCAGCCTGAATATCGACGTGTTCTTTTGGTGTGATCGTCTCTGCAGTGATGAAGTAATCCGGTAACTTCTCGCCCTCATCTTCACTGTAAGGCATGGCGTTTTCATTGATCATTTCACGGTAGGCAAGTAACTCAAATGAGTAGACGTCGACTTTTTCTTTGGTCTTTTTGCCTTCGCGGATCACGTTGCGGAAATAGTGATGGGCAAAGGAGGGCTCGATCCCGTTACTGGCGTTGTTGGCCAGTGACAGTGAAATGGTGCCCGTCGGTGCAATTGAACTATGGTGGCTAAAGCGCGCGCCGGTCTTGGCCAGTTGCTCAACCAGTTTGGGGTCAACTTCTGCAACCTGTTGCATGTAGCGACTGTATTTCGCGTGTAAAACCTTGCCTTTGATCTTGTCGCCGATCTTAAACCCATCTTCTTTTAATTCAGGACGCTTACGTAACATGTCGGCATCAACGACAAAGGTCTCGTTCATGATCGGGGCCGGACCTTTTTCCTTGGCCAGCTCTAAGGCGGTACGCCAACCGGTGACCGCCAGTTCCTGGCTGATTTTTTCGGTCAGGGCAACGGATTCTTCTGAACCGTATTTCATGCGTAACATGGTCGCGGTCGAACCGAGACCGAGGAACCCCATGCCATGACGACGCTTGCGCATGATCTCGTCACGCTGTCCTTCCAGAGGCAGGCCGTTGATCTCAACCACGTTGTCGAGCATGCGAGTAAAGATACCGACGGTCTTGTTGAATTCGTCCCAGTCAAATTTGGCTTTAGGGGTAAAGGGGTCGCGCACAAACTTGGTCAGGTTGATGGAACCCAATAAACAGGAGCCATAAGCCGGTAAGGGTTGCTCACCGCAGGGGTTGGTCGCGCGGATGGTCTCGCAGAACCAGTTGTTGTTCATTTCATTTACTTTATCGATGAGGATAAAACCAGGCTCGGCAAAGTCATAGGTCGAGGTCATGATCATGTCCCAGAGACGATGCGCCTTAATGGTGCTGTAGACCTTACAAGCCAACAGGCCTTCATCGTTGGTCAGGTAACCTTCTTTGACTGGCCAGTCGCGCCAAATCACCTGAGCAGGATCGTTGAGATCCAGTTTGTCTTCTGCCGCTTCTTTTTCATCCATTGGGAAGACCAACGGCCAGTCGGCATCGCTCTCCACCGCGTGCATAAAGTCGTCGGTGATCAACAACGACAAATTAAATTGCCGCAGGCGCCCATCTTCGCGTTTGGCACGGATGAAGTCCTTCACATCGGGGTGCCCAACATCGAAGGTGGCCATCTGCGCACCACGGCGACCGCCAGCGGAGGAGACGGTAAAACACATTTTGTCGTAGATATCCATGAACGACAGGGGTCCGGAAGTATAAGCACCGGCACCCGATACATATGCGCCTTTGGGGCGCAACGTCGAAAATTCATAACCGATACCGCAACCGGCCTTCAGGGTTAAACCCGCCTCATGCACTTTATCCAGAATGTCGTTCATCGAATCATGCACAGTCCCCGAGACGGTGCAGTTGATGGTAGAGGTAGCAGGTTTGTGTGCCTGGGCGCCGGCATTGGAAGTGATGCGTCCCGCCGGGATCGCACCATGGCGCAGGGCCCATAAAAATTCTTCGTACCAGTGTTGGCGTTGATCGGCCTCTTCAACTTCAGCCAGCGCACGGGCCACACGTTGATAGGTTTCGTCGATGTTCTGGTCAATGATTTGACCGTCTTTTG
>Ga0316205_10002034_pt1 | contig 22433 bp, 20 predicted proteins | sample 3monthpyrite_MG_FD_204941 | JGI IMG/M metagenome (GOLD analysis project Ga0316205, IMG submission 204941) | Microbial mat bacterial communities from mineral coupon in-situ incubated in ocean water Damariscotta River, Maine, United States -... | ecosystem: Environmental > Aquatic > Marine >... | reverse complement strand
TTTCAGGATTCGCCATGCGGATCGCCTCGCCGCGTTTGTCGGACGCATCCACCACGGCCAGGCGCAGCATGACACCGATTTGCGGACCCGCAAGGCCGACACCCGGCATCGCCTCCATCGTGTCGATCATATCGGTCCAGATGGCGCGTATCTCATCGGTAATCTCGTCCACCGGCGCGGCCTTTGCGCGCAAACGCTTGTCCGGCCACGGCAGGCAGGGGCGCACGGCCACGGCTTAGACCCGCGCCTGTTCGCGCTTATATTTCTGAGACTTGCGGGTCATCATCTGACGGCGCATTGGCCCAAGATAATCAATGAACAGCTTGCCGTTCAGGTGGTCCAGCTCGTGCTGCGCACAAGTGGCCCAGAGCCCATCAAACACCTGCTGATGTTCGGCCCCGTTTTCATCCAGCCAGCGCATTTCCACCTCGGCAGGGCGGGTCACATCGGCGAACTGATCCGGGATCGACAGACACCCTTCTTCATAGGTGTTCTTTTCGTCCGACGTGGCGATAATCTCGGGGTTGAACAGCACCATTGGCTGCGCCTCGCCCCCGTCTTCCTTGACGCAATCCATCACGAACATCCGATCCAGCACACCCACTTGTGGCGCAGCAAGGCCGATACCGGGGGCACCGTACATGGTTTCCAGCATATCCCTGGCCAGCGCCCGCAACTCATCCGACAGGTCCGGCACGGGCGCGCAGACCTTTTTCAGGCGAGGATCAGGATGGATCAGGATCTGTCGTTTCATGGGGTGTCATTTAGGACAAGGAGGGCGGTTTCGCAACGACTCTTGCGCCCCGACGTCAATCAGATAGCGTGCGCGCGATGGTAAGGAGACCCACAGATGAGTTTTGACGATGTGATCGACCGCAGGAACACCGATTCCAACAAATGGGACGGCATGGCCGCGTTTACCGGCGTAGACGCACCGGATGCCATTGCCATGTGGGTGGCAGATATGGACTTCCGTGCCGGCGATTTCTTGCAGGAGGCCACTCAGCGCCTCTTGGAAAAGGCGAATTACGGGTACTTCACCGGTGATCGGAAAATGAAAGACGCCGTGTCCTGGTGGATGAAAACCCGGCACGGATGGGACGCTGATCCAAAGGCGATGTTCTCGACGGCGGGGCTGGGCAACGGGATCGGCTTGTGCTTGCAGGCGTACACCCAGCCCGGTGATGAAATCATCATATTCACGCCCGTCTATCACGAGTTCACCTTGAAAATCCGCAAGGCGGGGCGCGTGGTAAAGGAAAGTCCGCTGGTGATCGACGAGGGCGTCTACCGGATGGATCTGGACGCGCTCGAGGCGTCTTTAAGCGGGCGTGAAAAGGCGGTCTTGTTCTGCTCTCCGCATAATCCGGCAGGGCGCGTCTGGAGCCGGGACGAGTTGCAGGCACTGGCTGATTTCTGCATCCGGCACGACCTGCTTTTGATTTCGGATGAAATTCATCACGACCTTGTTCTGCCGGGATTTTCGCATCTGCCGTTTCCCGTGGTTGCGCCCCAGATCGCAGACCGGCTTGTCATGCTGACCTCGGCGTCAAAAACGTTCAACACCGCAGGCACACGGCTGGGCACTGTTACCGTTCCCGATGAGGGGCTGCGCCAGACCTTTGCCGCCACGATGCGCGCCCTTGACCTTAGTCCAAGCCTGTTGGGATGCGTTCTGACCGAGGCCGCCTACAGTCCTCGTGGGGCCGAATGGGTGGATGCACTGGTGACTTATCTCGATGGAAATCAGAAGGTCTTTCTTGATGGCATCGCGCAAATACCCGGATTGGAGGGAATGCCGATGCAGGCCACATATCTGGCTTGGGTCGATTTCGCCAATACCGGCATGGACATGGACGAGGTGATCGCCCGCGTCAAAGGCGATGCGCGCATCGCGCCCAGCATCGGCAAAGAGTTTGGCGCCGGCGGAGAAAGCTTTCTGCGATTCAACATTGCCACGAGACGCGCCCAAGTCAGTGAAGCGGTCGAAAGACTACAGGACGCGTTCAGCGATCTTCAGTGATCTGAGGGGCGTTCCAGCAGGGCGATCGGCGCATCGGGCGCGCGATAAAAATCAAGCGGCTGCTCGCCAGTGACATCTGTCATGCGCTTGTATTCAAAACGCAATTCACCGTTCTCTTCCTCGGAGGCGATGATCAGGCAATGCGACAGCAGCCGTGTGCCGTCATAAAGATCGACCCGGCCGCGCAACACTGGCGCGGTATGGCCATCCAGTGCAAAACCGCCATCCCAGCTGCGCAACACCGGGTAAATGGCGTCGCCAACTTGAATACGCAAACGGCTGGCGCGCTTTAAGGCGTCTTTGCGGGCGGCATCCAGCCCGGCCTGCACCTCAGGTGATAAAAAAGTCGTCATTGGTAATCCCCCAGATCCAATACGATTCTCAATAACAAAATTTTTAAATCAGTTGTGTTAAAAGTCACTTACTAACGTAACTTTCATACATCTGTTGCGCTTCTGTAGCAATTTTGTTGCGCAGATGAAAACAATCATTCGATCTGTGCAACTTTGCACTGATCCTGCGCGCGGGTCTGGAATGGTCTGACAGGCGGCCTTGCCCTACCTCTTTTTCAACGCGAAAAGAGGAGCCTGATATGGGACAACTGGTAGACGGCGTCTGGACGGATCAATGGTATGACACCAAGTCGACAGGTGGCGCGTTCAAGCGCGACACCGCGCGCTTTCGCAACTGGATCACCCCAGACGGCAGCGTTGGCCCCAGCGGCGAAGGTGGTTTTTCAGCCGAAAGCGGGCGCTATCACCTTTATGTCTCGCTGGCTTGTCCCTGGGCGCATCGCACCCTGATCTTTCGTGCTTTGAAGGGGTTGGAGGCGCATATCAGCGTCTCAACCGTACATCCTGACATGTTGGGTGAAGGTTGGGAATTTCGCGACGATTATCCCGGTGCCACCGGGGACAGCCTTTATGGCCTGCCCTATGCCCGCGATATCTATGTGAAGGCCGATCCGACGATTTCGGGGCGGGTCACCGTGCCGATCCTGTGGGACAAGACCCGCGAAACCATCGTTTCCAATGAAAGTTCCGAGATTATCCGGATGTTAAATTCCGCCTTTGACGGGATCACCGGCAACAGTGACGATTACTGGCCCGAGACGATGCGCGGTGAGATTGAAGAGGTCAATGCGCGCATCTACGACACGGTCAATAACGGCGTCTACAAGGCAGGGTTTGCCACCACTCAGTCGGCTTATGACGCCGCGATCGACCCGCTTTTCGACAGTCTGGACTGGCTCGAAGAACGTCTGAGCCGCCGCCGCTACCTAATGGGGGATCGCATTACCGAGGCAGATTGGCGGCTGTTCACCACGCTGATCCGTTTCGATCTGGTCTATCATCTGCATTTCAAATGTAACCGCGCGCGGATCATTGATTATCCCAACCTCTGGGGCTATCTGCGCGAGCTGTACCAATGGCCCGGCGTGGCCGAGACGGTGAATTTCGACCATATCGTGCGGCATTATCATTACAGCCACGAAACCATCAATCCGCACCGGATCATCCCGACAAACCCGGTTCTGGATTTTGACGCCCCGCACGGGCGGGGTTGACTTGACAACTGGGTTCGGGCCGCTTCGGTCATTCCAAAAGCGGCCTTTAAGGTCGCGAAATGGCAAGCAGGTGGGGCTGGGCATGGGACGATAGGCCAACTAAGGGAGGCCTGACCCATGAACACCCATTACCGCGATACGCGCAAAATCGACCCCACCAAAGGGGCCACGCTGGGTGACAACACCCCCAACGACAACGACCGGATCGAGATCGGGCCGACGCAAACGGCCTTCCGCGAATGGGAAGAGGCTGGCCTGATCCTGCCCGACCTTCAGGCGATGCGGAAATTCCGCTGGGAACGGCTGACCCGGCACATCGTTGATCGCGGCTATGCGGGCCTTTTGATGTTTGATCCGCTTAACATTCGTTACGCCACTGACAGCACCAATATGCAGCTTTGGAACACCCATAACCCGTTCCGCGCGCTGCTGGTCTGTGCCGATGGGTACATGGTGATGTGGGACTACAAGAACTCGCCTTTCCTGAGCACGTTCAACCCCCTGGTCAAAGAACAGCGCAGCGGTGCCGATCTGTTTTACTTTGACCGTGGCGACAAGACACATGTCGCGGCCGATGTGTTTTCAAACGAGGTGCGCGTCCTTCTGGACGAGCATAGCCCCGGCAACAAACGCCTTGCCGTGGACAAGGTGATGCTGCACGGCCTGCGCGCGCTCGAGGCGCAGGGGTTCGAGATCATGGAAGGTGAGGAAGTCACCGAGAAGTCCCGCTCGGTCAAAGGCCCGGACGAGATCCTCGCGATGCGCTGCGCCAATGATGCCTGCCAGAAATCGGTGAAGGCGATGGAGGATTTCGCCCGTGAAAACGTCCCGAAAGGCGGCGTCAGCGAGGATGATATCTGGGCGGTGCTGCATGCCGAGAACATCAAGCGCGGCGGCGAATGGATTGAAACCCGGCTTTTGTCCTCGGGTCAGCGGACAAATCCGTGGTTTCAGGAATGCGGCCCCCGCATCACCCAGAACAACGAGATTATTTCCTTCGATACCGACCTTGTTGGCAGCTATGGCATCTGCATTGATATCTCGCGCAGCTGGTGGATCGGCGATGAAGCCCCACCGCCCGAGATGGTCTATGCCATGCAGCACAGTGTCGAGCATATCCGCACCAATATGGAGATGCTGAAACCCGGTGTGATGATCCCCGATCTGGTCGCCAATTGTCACAAGCTGGACGACAAGTATCAGGCGCAGAAATATGGCTGTTTCATGCATGGCGTGGGCTTGTGTGATGAATGGCCGCTGGTGGCCTATCCGGACATGGCCGTGCCGGGCGCGTTCGATTATGCGCTCGAGCCGGGGATGACCCTGTGTGTCGAAGTTCTGGTCGGCGAGGTTGGTGGCGCGTTCTCCATCAAGCTGGAGGATCAGGTGCTGATTACCGAGGATGGATATGAAAACCTGACCACCTACCCGTTTGATCCCAGGCTGATGGGCGAAACCTAGGGAGACCGTCGCTCATCTTGGCCTCGATGCCAGAAACTTTCTGAACCCCAACAAGCGCGTCTGGCAGGCAATTCTGACCCTAACGTCAAGCGTATCTGACCTAATGCCTGCTTTGCGGGACTTAGGTGCCGTTGGCTCCGGCGGGACAAATGACCGCTTTGTGGTCGGGTGCCAAAATGTCGTTTGTGATGCGGTTCAGAAAGACAACCTCACCAGAACCGTGGGCTCATAGGTGATCGACCGACATCACTAGGGTACCTTGCCTATCACCGTCGCGGAATGCGCTTTGAACTGATGAGTCATGCGGTGATCCAACATCTTGCGGGACAGCCTTAGCAATTCGCCTTCGTAATGCGGATCGCCTGCAAGGTTTGTTGTCTCGCCCGGATCTGTTTCCACGTCGAACAAGAGCGGCGGCAGGCCGCCGTTGAAGTGTACAAACTTCCATTTGTGTTCACGCAAGATCGCCGCGTTTGCCTGCAGCAGATCAAGGCCAATCTTCCGCTCGACAACCGACGGTGTCCCGGGTGTTCCAAATTCGATTTCCATGAACGCATGATCCCGCCAGTCGTCCGGTGTCTCGCCAGCAAGGAATGGCAAAAGCGAGCGCCCATCGAAGACAAATGGCGGCGTTCCCCCGGCCCATTCGAGGATCGTTGGCGCTAAATCGATGGTTTCGACGAACTCCTCGACGATCGTCCCAGCCGTGGACCGGTTTCGTGGATCGCGGATGATTAGCGGCACGTGATAACATGGATCGTAGATGGTCTGCTTGCCCCACATGAGGTGGTCCCCAAGCATCTCACCGTGGTCGGAGGTGACGATGATCAAGGTATCATCCCATTGACCTGTCTGTTTCAGCCAGTCGAAAATGCGGCCGAGATGGTGGTCGACCTCGGCCGCGAGGCCCATGAAAACAGCACGCAGTGATTGACGTGTCTCGGAACTCATGGCGTCGAGGCGGCCATCGAAGCCACGGTACATGTACTTCAGCGTCGGTTCGGAAAACATGGCATCGATAACTGGGTGCACGGCTCGTTCCGCTGCCACATCCCCGATTGCCCGGGCCTCAGGTATGTCCGCGGCTGCGTGAAGCGTGTTCCATGGCTGCGGTGCATGCAACGGCGGATGCGGGCGGATATAGGTCACGTGCGCGACCCAGTCCTGCGACCTGCGGACGCTCAAATGTTTGATTGTCTCATTCGTCAGAAACGCCGTGTCGCTGTCGTCGGCGGAGTATCTAGTAGGAGCATCCAGCCTGTCGTTGCCATCGCCCACAGGATAATACAACGGCCAATAGCCAGAAACGTCGTGACCCTTGTTCTCTAGGTCGGCGACCCAAGGATAGCAGGTGTCGAACCGCATCTGCACCACTTCCGCAAACCCCGGCATTAGCCCTTCGTAGCTGGTCAAGTCTGGGTCCAGTTCGGATTTCACTGTCGGGTCGGCCGAGGTGTCCGTGTACCCGAAAAGCAGCGGCTCGCGCCCGGCCTTGCGCAATTCCAGCGCCAAGTTCGTGTGATGCGCAGCTAGTGGTGTGCCGCTACGCACCGAGCGATGGTTCATCGCGTAGAGGCCCGTCAACAAGCTCGTGCGCGCGGGGCCACACGGCGTCGTAACGCTAAAATGATTGGCGAAACTCACGCCCTCGGTCATCAGCTGGCGAAGATTTGGTAGTTTAGCAACATTGGCAAACCCACCAATCAGCAGATCGGCACGAAAATGGTCCATCGTGATGAAGAGAACCTTTCCGGTCCCCGTGGAATGCGCTTCGCCCAAGGGCAGCTCCTTCTTGTGCGCCACAACCTTTTGGAAGCGGCATCCGACACCTACCTGTTCCTTTTGACCAAATGTAGCTGAATTTCTTTCAAGATAGTACTGGCTTTCCGAATCGGATGTAGCCGATTAGGCGCTGAAACATCGGTCAGCACCGTTCATCTGCCCAGACTCCACCAGAATGTGCCGCTGTTTGTCAAAGGGAAATTTCTTGTCGCGAACCAGCCCGTCACCGGAGCGATAGTAAAACCTGTCACCGCAAACCTTCGTAGTTCTGTCCCGTTTTTTTGGAACACTTCAACGTAAGTCGACATTCGATCAAATTACAGCATCGGTAACAATGGGCTCAAAGCGACCATTGGGTCATTTTTGCAGTAAAGATCGAAGCTATCTGACGCTCAGCACCCTGGGTTACTTGGGCGTCAGGGCGCACGTGTGACGCACTTTGCGCCCATCGCGGAAATAGTCATGCATGCCTTGGCGGTCATCCCCCAGAATCAGCGGGTGATCGACCCACATGACCTCGTGATCCAGCGCGTCGGCCATGAACTCGGTCGCGCGGATGCTGGGCACGCCGACAACCGTTTGGCTGCGCCCCGGTACATCCGTTACCGCGTTCAGCGGGTTTGACACCTCTTCCTTCAATACCTGGATCATCGCGTTATCGATGACGATGAATTCGCTGTCGATGATGATCACATCCGGCAGCAACCGCCGCGCCAGTGACAGCAGGCGGAAATGACCCATGACGTGATAGAAAATCCCGTAAATGGCGATCACCTCGAACTGTTCCCTGGCCGCCACGCGGGCCTCCAGCTCGGTAAAAAGATCGTTGCAGGTCAGATGGATGCGCGATTTGAACTCGGTCTCAGGGAAATGATCGAAGCGGTCAATCAGCTCCTGGCGGGCCTCGACCCCGACCACTTCCTCGGCCCCGGCCGCGGCCAGAGCATAAGACCAACGCCCGTCATGACAGGCCAGATCCAGCACCCGCGCGCCTTCAATCTGCGGCTTGAACGGATCAATCAGCAGACGGTGGCGCTGGTTGAGGCGGCGGATGGTGGTATCATTATCGTCATACGGCGGAATGTCCTTTAAAAAATCAAACAATTCCGCCATTTATCAATCTCCTTGCAGTCAGAACAGGATGCGGGCAATGCCCGTCAACGCCGGGCTAAACTGCGAGAAACGCCCGATCAGCCGTCTGGAAGCATGTCGTAAAAGCCAACAGATTGCACCATGTAGCTTTCTTTGTCCGCGATGTCAGGCGTGACAACCAATTCAAAGGCCAACGTCACTTTGGGCGCTTCCAAATCCTTTGCGGCCTGCATCAGGAAATTCAACTGCGCTACCTTACCCGGCGACAGCGTGGTTGCGTATCGCGCATCACTCCCATTGCAAAGATCAAGCCGACTCTCGCTGTAGCACGAGCGCAGGCCAGACCAGTTACCCTTATAGGTCATGAACCCACCGGCCCCGTCGGACACAGATAACGTATTGGGAACCGTGGCAAGCGCAATGCTGGTCTCGGATGTGTTCTTGAAACGCACGGCAAAGCTCGCCTCACCTTTGGATTTGGCATAGATCAGGCTGCTCACCTCGACATCGTAGACGTCCGCAGAAAACAAGCGAGACGGCTCGGCCAACCCGCCGCCCGATGGCCGGGCATTGCCCGATTGATCAATCACCACCACTTGGGTGGCACCTTCAGATGCACCCGAAGCACCGGTAAAGCCACAAGCACCACGGCTGCGCGTCTCCATCATCTTGGCAACGCTGCCGACGCTGGGAAATTCCGAACGTGCAGTGGCAAAGAGCCGTCCATCTTCGGTCGAAATCATCCGCGCCTGCACCTTCACGACTTCGCCGAACTGGATCAGCGATCCGGTGACCACGGCATCGACCCCTTCGATCTCGCCCAACCGCTTGGCGGCGTCCGGTGCAATGGTCCCATCGAACACCAGCTCCATTTCGCGGAAAATGGCGCTGAGCTGTGAGCGCTCAATGATGTCGATCTTGCCCTCACCCGCATTGAACAGGCTGTCGACAATGAACTCGCTAACGTAGTTCGACAGGTTCGAGCAGGTTCCGTCACTGTGGGTAAATGTAGAGATGCCAATAGTCGTGGACCCATCCGTGCGGGTCCGCTCGACAATCTGAGACGCGATTTCATCAAGACTGCCATCAACCGTGGACGCCGCGAAACCAGGGCCCACGAAAAGTGTGCCGGCAAGTGCTGCGCTTGCGATCATCTGCTTTATCAAAGTCTCATTCCTTCTTGCATCGGGTGTTGAGGTCGCCATTCGCGGCGAGTTGTTCCGAAAGATTTTCGATGGCCATTTCGATGGCACGCGACTCGGCGCCGGGCCCCTTGCCTGTCCCGATAAGGCGCAAGCGATGTGGTTGCTCGTTCGCCAAAAGCACGACCGCGCCCTCAATAAATACGCTGTCAAATCCGGAACTCGCTTCGGAGGCGGGGGTGAGGCGGCTGTCGGCGGTGACAGAGCGTATTTCGACCTCCTCGCACCGTTGGAGGGCCAGCCAATCTGTCAGGCTCTGCGTCAGACGCGCCTCAAGACTCGAAAGATCAGGGGAGGGGTCCGGGTCGGGTTGCTCAGAAGGTACCGACTCAGATGGTTCGGCTGGCGTAACGGCCACTGTGGTTGAGGGCGCCACGGAGTTATCCTGCGTCTCCTCAACCAAGATTTCGGATGGCACGGGCTCGGACCTAAACCAAGAGAATCTGTCGCCCAGCTCCATCGTGGCAACGACCCCGCCGATGGCCGCGCTGCCAATCACGATAAAAGAACCGAGTTTGTTGATTTGCGGCATGAAAGGGCTTGTTCTTATGGAGATAACTATCGCGTCATCTTTGCACAGCAGCGAAACGCAGGCAAGTTTCCGAATTGTGAGCGTGCTTGTCACAAAGCTCGGACATGTTCTCACCTTGCCGTGACAGCGTTGTCACATGACTGGCAAGGCCCTGACCGGCCCCTTACTGTAAAGAGTCCGCGCAATAAGGAACGCATCCATGCCCACCGAACGCTTTACATTTACCGGCCACGATGGGTCGACCTTGTCGGCCCGGCTGGACATGCCCGATGGTCCGCATCTGGCCACGGCGCTGTTTGCGCATTGCTTTACCTGTTCCAAGGATATTCCCGCCGCAAGACGCATTTCGGCGCGGCTGGCGGGCGCGGGCATTGCCGTGCTGCGTTTTGATTTCACCGGGCTGGGCCATTCCGGGGGCGAGTTTGAAAACACCTCGTTCACCTCAAACATCGGCGATCTGGTGCTGGCCTCCAAGGCGCTGGCCGCAAAGGGTATGGCCCCTGCCCTGCTGATCGGTCATTCGCTGGGTGGCGCGGCGGTGCTGGGCGCGGCGCGCAAGATTGACACGGTCAAGGCCGTTGTCACCATAGGTGCGCCGTTTGATCCGGGCCATGTCACCCATAACTTTGGCGATGCCCTGAATACCATCGAGGCCGATGGCGTGGCCGAAGTACAATTGGGCGGGCGACCCATCCGCATTGGCAAGGGCTTTGTCGAGGATGTGAAAGCCGAGACGCTGGAGGGCGAGATTGCCAATCTGCACCGCGCCCTGCTGGTGCTGCATGCGCCGCGCGACACCACCGTGGGGATCGAGAACGCGTCGCAAATCTTCAGCACCGCCAAACACCCCAAAAGCTTTGTGACGCTGGACGATGCCGATCACCTGATCTCTCGCGACGAAGATGCCGAATATGCCTCGGCCGTGATTGCCGCCTGGGCGACACGGTATCTTGATTTGCGCGCGCCTGCGCCGCCCCCCGGTGCGCCGGAAGGTATCGTGCGCGTGTCCGAGGCTGACCCGGCCGGGTTCCTGCAGGACATCAACGCAGGCCCTGACCACCACGCGCTCGCCGACGAGCCGATCGCCTATGGTGGCACCAACAGGGGCATGTCGCCCTATGGGTTTCTGACCGCTGGGTTGGGGGCGTGCACGTCAATGACCATTCGCATGTATGCGCGGCGCAAAGGCTGGCCCCTGGCGCATGTGCGCGTCGATGTGAGCCATGACAAGGTGCATGCGCAAGACGCCGATGCAGGGGCGGGTGGCAAGGCTGACAAATTCACGCGGGTGATCTATCTGGACGGTGGTCTGGACGTCGAACAGCGCCGGCGTCTGTTGGAGGTCGCAGATAAATGCCCGGTGCACCGCACGCTTGAGCGCACCTCGGAAATCGAAACTCTTGCGGGATAAAACGCTGGTTTAACTGGCTTTTCCATAATGCTCGATCACCGCCGTCAGATCCTCTGGCGGGGTGTCGGCCTGTAAGAAGGCGCGCGCATTAGGGGTGAGATTGAAAATGGACCCATCCGAGAAAAACGATGTGCTGGTCACAAAGATGATACGGATATCAGGATGGCTTTGGGTGGCCAGATCGGCCACAGCCAGTGCACTGCCCCGCGCCAGCACGATATCCAGCAGGATCACGTCAAACTGCGCCTCATCCAACGCCTTCGACGCCTGATGCTGATCTTCGGCCAGCACCACATCATGGCCCTGCCGCATCATGTGGTTCTGCCAGATGAACCCCAATCCGGGGTCACTCTCTACGATCAAAATTCTCATGCCATCCTCTGCACGGCTTTGCTTTACCGCACTTAACAAGGTTTCCGTTAAGAATTGTTAACAATTGGTTAACAGGTTTTCGTCGTGATGGCTTTCGTTGTGGATAAGCTTGTGTCTTGTGCGAAATTCCGCTTGAACCGGCACTATTGAGCATGGTCAGGCCGATGAGACCCCGATCCAGATGACACATATTCACAGCCTTAAGGTCGCAACATGAGCCTGCCCTTGATCCTTGCTCTGGCCATGCTTTTGGATGCCTGCGCCGGTGAACCGCGTTGGTTATGGGATCACCTGCCGCATCCCACCGTCCTGATGGGGCGGGCCGTGCAGTGGAGCGACCGCACCCTGAACACCGGCCCTTATCAGCGTTTGAAGGGGGTCGGCGCGATGCTTGGCCTTGGCCTTGGGGCGGTGGTGCTGGGTCTGGTTCTGCAAGAACTGGGTGGCATCTTGCAGGTGATCATCGCCGCGATCCTGTTGGCTCAGAAATCGCTGGTGACGCATGTGCGCGCGGTGGGCAATGCTTTGCGAATGTCGCTGGGTGATGGGCGGCGCGCGGTGGCGATGATCGTGGGGCGCGATACCAGTGCCATGCAGCCGCCCGATGTGGCCCGCGCAGCCATTGAATCGGCGGCCGAAAACCTCAGCGACGGGGTGATCGCCCCGGCCTTCTGGTTTCTGGTGGCAGGCTTGCCCGGTCTATTTCTCTATAAAATCACCAATACGGCAGACAGCATGATCGGGCACCGCACCCCCCGGCACGAAGCCTTTGGGTGGGCCGCCGCCCGGTTCGACGATCTGCTCAATCTGATCCCGGCGCGGCTGACCTGTGTCATCATCGCGCTGCCTGGAGGGTATGGTGGCAGTTGGGCGGCGATCCGTGATGACGCGATGCAACACCGCTCGCCCAATGCCGGGTGGCCCGAAGCGGCCATGGCGCGCGCGCTGAACGTCGCCCTCAGCGGTCCGCGGTCTTATGGCGGAACGAAGCAGGAATTTCCCTATGTCAATGCCGGGGGCCGCCGCGACATCGGCGCAGATGACATTGACACCGCATGCAGGGTTCTGTGGCGCAGCTGGGCGGTGGCCCTTGCCGTTGTGATTGCCATTCTGGTTGTGCAGGCGGTGACACATCCCTAAATTCCGCCCCATAGATTAGTTGAGGATACCATGCGTTTATTGACTGCATTGACCGCCCTTATTCTGGGCACAACCCCGGCCCTTGCCCAACCCTGCGGTGGCAGTTTCTCGGGGTTTGTTGACCAAATGAAGCAAGAGGCCATCGCCAGCGGCCACGACATCCAAACCGTCAACGCGTTTTTCGCCAGTGTCCGTCAGGACCCCAAGGTGATCAAGGCCGACCGGCGGCAGGGGGTTTTTCAGATGAATTTCACCGATTTCGCCCGCCGTCTGATTTCCAACAGCCGATTGAACACCGGCAAGTCCAAAGCCAAGCAATTCGACAGCGTGTTTGACCGGATCGAGTCCACCTATGGCATCAATCGCGGTGTGCTTCTGGCGTTTTGGGCGTTTGAGACCGATTTCGGCAGTTTTCAGGGCAATTTCAATACGTTGAACGCTCTGGTGACCCTGTCACATGATTGCCGTCGCCCCGAATTGTTCCGCCCGCAGGTCTTTGCCGCCCTCGAACTCTACGAAAAAGGCGATTTCAGCCCGACCCGCACCACCGGGGCCTGGGCCGGTGAAATCGGGATGGTGCAGATGTTGCCCCGGGACATTCTGGAAAACGGCGTGGACGGAGATGGGGATGGGCAGGTCTACCTCAAAACCTCGGCGCCCGATGCGCTGATGTCGGGGGGCAAGATGCTGCAATCCCTGGGCTGGCGCGCGGGCGAGCCGTGGTTGCAGGAAATATCGGTACCCGATGGTCTGGACTGGTCCCAGACCGGCCTGCGTACCACTAAAACCGGGGCCGAATGGGCCGCCCTGGGCGTCACTCCACGGTACGGGCAGATCGTAAGCGCGCTGCCTGCCAGCGTGATCCTGCCGCAAGGGCGCAACGGCCCTGCCTTTTTGGCTTATCCGAATTTCAGCGTCTATTTTGAATGGAATCAAAGCTTTACTTATGTTCTGACAGCCGCCTACTTTGCCAATCGCCTGACCGGGGCACCCGTGTTTGACGCAGGAAACCCTGATCCGGGCCTGTCTGGCGCACAGATGAAACAGCTGCAGACCAAGCTGGCAAAGCGCGGCTATGACGTGGGAAAAATCGACGGTATTTTGGGCGCGGGCACCCGCGCGGCAGTGCAGGACGTACAAGGCAAACTTGGGATGCCCGCCGATGCATGGCCAACGCGAGCGTTGCTGAACGCTTTATGAAAGACATCAAAAAGTTTGAGATTTTCCTGAGTGCCCCCCCGGGCTTGGAACTGACCCTGAAGGCCGAGGCGCAGGAGCGCGGATTCGCCAAACCCAAAGCCGTGCCGGGCGGCGTGCGGTTTCGCGGCGCATGGCCCGAGGTCTGGCGCGCCAATCTGGAACTGCGTGGGACCGCCCGAGTGCTGGCGCGGATCGGTGGGTTTCAGGCGATGCATCTAGATCAACTGAAACAGCGGTGCATCGATTTTGGCTGGATGGATCTGCTGCACCGGGACGTGCCTGTGCGGGTTGATGTCACCTGCAAATCCTCGCGTATTTACCATGAACGCGCCGCTGCCCAGCGGGTTGAAGAGTCGTTGAGCGAGGTCCTTGGCGTTCCAATCAGTGGCGAGGATGCGCTGCGCCTGATGGTGCGGATCGAGAATAATCAATGCACCTTCAGTATCGACACCTCGGGCGACTTGCTGCACAAACGCGGTCATAAAGAAGCGGTCGGCAAGGCGCCAATGCGCGAAACGCTGGCCGCGCTTTTCCTGCGTCAATGCGGATATGACGGCACCGAGCCGGTTCTGGACCCTATGTGCGGCTCGGGCACTTTCGTGATCGAAGCTGCCGAGATCGCAATGGGCCTCGCCCCCGGTCGCGCGCGCAGCTTTGCGTTTGAACGTCTGGCGACATTTGACGCCGAGGTCTGGAACAAGATGCGCACGCCCCCCGAGGCCTGTGAGACAACCTTGCAATTTCACGGCAGCGACCGCGACGCCGGGGCGATCCGCGACGCGACCGCCAATGCAACACGCGCGGGCGTGGCCGGTATCTGCCAGTTCCAGACCCACGCAATCAGTGATCTGCAACGCCCTGATGGTCCACCGGGGCTGGTAATCGTGAACCCGCCTTACGGCGACAGGATCGGGGATAAACGGCAGCTTTTCGGACTTTACGGGGCCTTGGGCAAGGTGTTGAAAGACCGGTTTGCAGGCTGGCGCGTTGGCCTGATCACCAGCGATGCGGGATTGGCCAAGGCCACCGGCCTGCCATTCGACCCCCCGGGCACATCGGTCCCTCATGGCGGGTTGAAGGTGACCTTGTGGCAGACCAACGCGTTGGCTTAGACAACCCGCAGCCTTAACCAAGTGCCCCTAAGCTTCTTTACTTTTTGGCAAGGAATTACCATTATCTAAACATAACGATAGTGTTTTCAGGTTTATCACCGAAAACGTGACCCGGCAGAGTTGTGGCTCTGCCGGGTCTTTCTTTGTCTTGATGTTACGCACCAAGCCAAAGCCGGGCAATCGCGACGCACAGTGTTGCCACCGCGATCACGACCATCCATTTACGATAGTGTTTTTGAGTCAGATTAATCACCTCCCTCCGTTGCAATGCATTGCAACAGGACGGTGATACGATTCAATCTTCTTTAAAATGTTAACTGCATGTTCTTAACAGAGCGAGCGGTCTTTGTGTCGTGAAATATTATCACTTTATCACAACGACTTAGGCTACCATCTGCTCCGCCTTATTCAGATCGACCGAGACCAACTGACTGACACCCTGTTCGGCCATTGTGACCCCGAACAGACGGTCCATCCGGCTCATTGTCACCGCATGGTGAGTGATGATCAGGAACCGGGTTTCGGTGCGGCGGCACATCTCGTCCAGCAGGTCACAGAAGCGGCCCACATTGGCGTCATCCAGCGGCGCGTCAACCTCGTCGAGTACGCAGATCGGCGCGGGGTTGGCCAGGAACACCCCAAAGATCAGTGCCAGGGCCGTCAGCGTCTGTTCGCCCCCTGACAGCAGGCTGAGTGTGGCCAGTTTCTTGCCCGGCGGCTGGCACATGATCTCAAGACCGGCCTCAAGCGGATCATCGCTTTCGACCAGAACCAGATTGGCCTCGCCGCCGCCAAAGAGGTGCTTGAACAACATCGAAAAGTTGCTGTTGACCTGTTCAAACGCGGTCAGCAGGCGCTCGCGCCCCTCGCGGTTGAGGCTGGCGATACCGTTGCGCAGGGTGCGAATGGCCTCTTCCAGGTCGGTCTTTTCGGTCACCAGTGTCGTATGCTCTTCCTCAACCTCGATGGCGTCTTCCTCGGCCCGCAGGTTCACCGCGCCCAACGCATCACGTTGACGTTTCAGACGGTTCACATCGGCCTCAATCGCATCTGAAGCGGGCATTTTCTCAGGGTCGGCCCCAAGGCTTTCCAACAGGTTGTCCGGCGTCGTGTCCTGCTCGTCGGCGATCCGTTCGGCGGCGGCCTGCAATGTCTCGCGAGCCGCATCGGCGCGCGCTTCCGAACGGGCGCGGGCCTCGCGGGCCTCGGAGGCGGCACGCTCGGCCTCACGCTCGGTGATAACGGCTTCGCGCGCTTTTCCTTCGCCCACAGACAGCGTATCGGCGGCCTCGGCACGGCGGGCCTCAGCCGTGGTGATCGCGCTGCCCAACTCATCGCGTTGTGCGCGGATATCTTCGGGCGCACTCGCGGCCTCTTGCAGCTCGACCTCGGACGCGGCTTTGCGCTCGGCCAGCTCGGTGCTTCGTTTTTCAGCGGTTTCCAGACGGTGCCGCCAGCCGCTGATCTCCTTGGTGACTTCCTGTGTGCGGCGGATGCGGGCCTCGCCTTCGCGACGCAATTCGTCGTGGGACGAGCGTTTGGACATCATCGTCATACGCGCCGCTTCGACGGTCATTTTAAGGTCTTCGATCTGGCCCCGTGCGGCCTCAAGATCGGGCAGATCGCCCTGCGCTTTTTCGGCCTCAAGCAACTGTTGGCGCGCGCCTGTTGCTTCGTCCTCGTGGCGGGTTACAGCGAGACCCAGCGATTCGAGCCGAGACCCGGCCAGATTGCGATCCGCCTCGGCCCGGCTGAGCGCGCGCGAGGCTTCGTTCATGGCCAGATCGGCAGCCCGGCGGGCATCGCGCGCATCCTTGTCGGCTTGGGTTTGCGCGGCCAGTTGCGCGCTCAACACTTCATGCGCTTTGCGGGCGCCATCGGCCCGGGCGGTGGCATATTCCAACTGTTGTTTCAGCTCTTCCAGCCGGTTCAGCTGTTGCAGGCGCAACGCGGCAGCACTGGGCGCATCTTCGGCCCAGGCGCGGAATCCGTCCCAGCGCCAGACATCGCCCTCAGCGCTGACCAGCCGCTGACCGGGTTTCAGATCGGCTTGCAAGCGCGGACCGTTATCAGCATCGACAAGGCCAATCTGGCTCATCCGGCGGGCCAGAACCTCGGGAACCGAGACGTAGTTCGACAGAGCCTTGACTCCATCAGGCAGAGTTTGCGGTGTGGCGTATCCGGGCAGACTGGCCCAGCCCGAGGGGCCATCGGGGCCCACTTCGGGGGCGCGCAGGTCATCGGCCAACGCCGCGCCCAGCGCCTTTTCATACCCCGCCTGAACCTGCAACTGGTCCATCACCTGGCCACCTTCGGCGGTGTCACGTTCCACCAGCTTGGCAAGGGCCGTGACCTCGGCGCGCAAGGCATTCACCTCGCCTTCGGCCTCGGAACGTTCGGCGCGCGCGTTGGCCTCGGAGGATTGCGCATCACTGCGCGCCTCGTCCGCTGCGATCAGGGCCGCTTCGGCCGCTGCGGCCGCTTTGGTGGCGACGGTTTCCGCGCCTTGAGCGGTCTCATAGTCGCGGGCGGCAGTCTCCAAGGCCTGCTGCGATTGGGCAACGGCTTGCCGCGCACGCTCGGCCTCGCTTTCGCTGCGCTCAAGGGTTTTGCGGCTGTCTTCAAACAGGCGTTGTGCCGATTGATGGCGCGCGGACAAGCGGGCAACATCCTCGGTTTGGGTGCTTAAATCATTCTCACGCGCCTGCAGGATGCTGGCCCCATCGCGGGCCTCAACGGAAGCAGCTTCGAGCTTGGCTTCGTGCCCCTCGCTGGCTTTGGCCAGTTCCTTGGCTTCCCATTCCAGACGTTCAATCGTTTCGCCGGCATCGCGGTTCAACCCGCTTTCGCGTTCAATGTCATGCGCCAGCTGTTCAATGCGGTTTTGCAGCGTTTCGATGCGGTCCAACGCCGAGGCTTCCTGTTGATCCAGCGTGTCGCGCTGCACCTGAAGCCGTTGCAGAATGGCAGCGGCAACCGCCTCTTCTTCGCGCAAGGGCGGTAGGGCGGCATCGGTCGCCTCACGCAGCTTGGCCGCCTCGCGCGCGGCGGATTCGGCCTGTGCGGCGGCGGTGGTGCGCGTGCGCAGCTCGTCTTCGATCTGGGCGCGGGCCTCGTCAGCCTCTTTCCAGCGGCGATAGAGCAGCAGACCCTCGGCGCGGCGCAATTCTTCGCCAATTTCGCGATACCGCGCGGCCTGACGGGCCTGACGGGCCAGCTGGGCCAATTGCCCGGCCAGTTGCTCGATCACGTCATCGACGCGCAGCAGATTGGTTTCGGCCCCTTTCAGCTTCAATTCGGCTTCGTGACGGCGTTGATACAGCCCCGAAATCCCGGCGGCTTCTTCCAGAATACGGCGGCGGTTTTTCGGCTTGGCGTTGATCAGCTCGGCGATCTGGCCTTGCCGGACCAGCGCGGGGGAATGCGCACCGGTCGAGGCATCGGCAAACAGCATCTGCACGTCGCGCGCGCGCACATCCTTGGTGTTCACCTTATAGGCACTGCCCACATCCCGGGTGATCCGGCGCACGATGTCCAGCTGATCCTGATCGTTAAACCCCGAGGGGGCCAGCCGGTCGGAATTGTCGATATGGATCGAGACCTCCGCAAAGTTGCGGGCAGGACGCGTTGCGGCCCCGGCAAAGATCACGTCTTCCATGCCGCCGCCGCGCATTGCGGTGGGGCGGTTTTCGCCCATCACCCAGCGCAGCGCCTCAAGCAAATTGGATTTGCCGCAACCATTTGGCCCCACAACGCCAGTCAGACCATCAGCGATGATCAGGTCGGTGGGGTCTACAAAGCTTTTGAAGCCGGTCAGTCTGAGCTTGGAAAACTGCACATAAACGCCTTTGGCTATTGATTCCGAACTTGTCAGAATGTGCCGGGCTATCCCCCTGCGAGTCAACGCCGAACCCCACGATATGGGGGAATTGGGCGAGTTATCCACAAAATATTGCGGGTTCAGGCCTGGTTCAGGTTGCTACACCTGCGCCCGCTTGACGGTTGGCGGCAGAGATTCATAGGGTAAGCCAACGGGCAAATCGCCCGAAACGGGAGACGGTATGAGAAAGATCATTGGCATCGCAGCGCCGGCTATCGCGGCCACACCGGTACTGGCGCACCACCCGCTTGGGGCCCTGCCAATGAAGACGTTCACCCGAGGTCTGCTGTCAGGGGCCGGGCGTTTGGTGGTGCACGTGCTGAACGCCAGCAGTGCTGCGCATGTCAACGCCCGTCTGATTGGGGCGATGGTGGCCGGTGCGGGCGCATTTCTGGCCCTTGAAATGATCGAAGGGCCGGTCCTGGCCCTGATCACCGGGTAAGGTGGCCATGCTGATTGTCGAACCAGGCGATCCACATGCGTCAGATGCCACTGCATTGCTGACCGCCAGCCATGCGTTGATGATGGCTCTGTTCCCGCCCGAGGACAATTACGCGCTGGAGATCGACGCGCTGACCGCCCCGGACATCCATTTCTATGTGGCCCGCGAGGGCGCTTTGCTGTTGGGCACCGGCGCGCTGGCGGTCAGGGATGGTTACGGCGAGGTGAAATCCATGTACACATCCCCGGAGGCGCGTGGCAAAGGCGTGGCGGCAGCCCTTCTGCGGCAGTTGGAGGATCAGGCCCGCGATCTTGGGCTATGCGCACTGAAACTGGAAACCGGAGAGGCGCTGGACGCGGCTGTGCGGCTGTATGAACGGCATGGATTTCGCCGGTGCGCGCGATTTGGCGACTATGCCCCGAACGAGACCAGTGTGTTCATGGAAAAGCTGTTAGAGTCCTGATCACGCTTAGATTTCCGGTCGGCATTCCACCTGATATAGCCCGTCATAAACCTCGGACGCATCGCAATCATACTCAACCGGTTGCCGCGCCACCTTGGCCCCGGGGCCGCAATCAAGCCGCGCCTCGGCCGCCGAAGGATCGCCAGCTACCCGGATCACATCGCATTTTGTCACCTGCTCGATGGCCATAACAGCGCGGGTCATGGCGGCATCATAGCGCGACAGGCCTTCGGGATTCAGACGTACTGCCCGGGCCCGGTCGCCGCGTTGACGCACGTCAAAATCACTACCCAGCACGCTCACACGCGTGCCCTGAGTGCCAGTGTAGTCCGGGCTGGTCATGTTACAGGCGGCAAGCGCCAGAATACTCAGGATGCAAGACACTATTCTCATGCGGACAAATCTGTCTGAACGTGATTAACAAGGGCTTAACAAGGATCGGAGAGATAATATGGCCAGGCACCGCGTGCTTACAGAATTCGGCATGGGATCATCCCTGCGCCGACGCGATTACACCGAGGCCGCACGGCGCGCCCTGAAGGATGCGCTGTGGCACAATTCGATCAACATGGCCGAGCTGTTTGGGCAACCCAAGGGGGCGATGTTGATTGATGTGGAAATCGCCGTGCAGGCCCCCGATCAGGTTGATTGTGACGCGTTGAAATCCGTATTTCCCTATGGGCAGATCAACGTCACCGCCACCCAAGGCGGACTGGATGTGCCGCGCCCGGATGGCCACCCCACGGTGATCGCCAACGCCGCCATTTCCGTCAGTTTCGAGATGGAGCGCAGATCATGACTGACCAACGATTTATCATCGAAATGGGCATGGGAAACGACTTGCACGGAATGGATTATCAAAAGGCCGCCACCCGCGCCATCGAGGATGCATTTCGCCATTCCACCCTACCAATATTTGGCGCAACCGGGATTGATCCGGCGGATATGCGCGTGCAGGTCACAGTCGGCGTACAAGACCCCGCCGCGCTGGATATCAAGGCGCTGGCCGCGACCCTGCCACGCGGGCGGGCGACGGTACGCGCCGTGCAGGGCGGGCAGAATGTCACCAACCCCGACGACGGCGAAACATTGGTGATTGCCACCGCTGCGATTGAGGCGTTCCTGCCCTATCAGGGCGATCATTGGCAGGCTGGCGAACCGGGGTAGATCAGAAAGCAGATCAGGTTTTTCTGCAAGAGTCAGGAAATGATCCCGGCAGATTAACACTTGTCGGAACGGCATCCCGTTGCCCGCTATCCACTCTAGTCGAGATTTTAATTGTCTGACATTTGATTCTGTGCCAGCCTTTGCCCAACGACGCCGCCCCCAAAAACCATAAAACTGGCGTCCGTCATGGGAGGAATAAAATGAATTTAAGACCTGATCCGACATTTCACGCGACCCCGAAACTGGCCATGGAAGCCGCGGCTGAAACGGTGGCCTTCACCCTGATGCTGAGCCCCGATGGCTCGCAACCCGATGGGCTGGCCGTGGTCGATGTGGACCCGACGTCCAAGACCTATGGCGAGATCGTGCATAGCCTGTTTATGCCCAACAAAGGCGATGAGTTTCACCATTTCGGCTGGAACGCGTGCTCGTCGGCGCTATCGCCGTTGACGGGTCATGCTTTTCTGGAACGTCGTTATCTGATCATCCCTGGCATCCGGTCGTCACGCATCTATGTGATCGACGTAAAAGACCCGCTGGATTGCAAGATTCACAAGATCATTGAACCCGAAGAGCTGTTTGAAAAGACAGGCTACTCGCGCCCCCATACCATCCATTGCGGGCCAGAAGGCATCTATGTCTCCACCCTGGGTGGCGGTGGCGAGGATGGCACCGATGGCCCTCCGGGCATCTTCATCATGGATTGCGAAACCTTTGATATCCTGGGCCGTTACGAGATGGATCGCGGCGCGCAGGACAAACATTATGATTTCTGGTGGAACCTGCCACGCGATTACATGGTCAGCAGCGAATGGGGCCTGCCGCCGCAATTCGAAAACGGCATCGTGCCCGAGGATTTGCTGAGCAATAAATACGGCCACTCCATCCATTTCTGGGATCTGCGCGCGCGCAAGGCCACCAAGACAATCGATCTGGGCGAAAACCACCAGATGGCGCTGGAAATCCGGCCCGCCCACGATCCGGTGAAGGAATATGGATTCTGCGGCGTGGTGGTGGATACGACCAACCTGCAGGGATCGATCTTTACATGGTGGCGTGATGAGGATGGCGAATGGCAGGCCAAGAAAACGATCACGATTGATCCAGTACCAGCCGATCCCGATGACCTGCCCGAACTGCTGAAAGGCTTTTCGGCGGTGCCGCCGCTGGTCACCGATATCGACCTTAGCCTGGATGACAAATACCTCTACGTCGCCTGCTGGGGCCTTGGCGAGATGCATCAATATGATGTCAGCGACCCGATGAACCCGGTTCTGGCGGGCAAGGTCGAGATTGGCGGCATCGTCAAGAAAACCCCGCATCCCAATGGCGAAACCTTTGGCTATGGCCCCCAGATGGTGGAAATCAGCCGCGACGGTAAACGCGTCTACTGGACCAACTCGCTTTACTCGACATGGGATGATCAATTCTATCCCGGTGAACGCGGCGCGGCGATGGTATGCGCCGATGTCGGCGAAAACGGCGGGCTGACCCTGAACAAGGATTTCTGGGTCACGTTTCCGGATGGCTATCGCAGTCACCAGATCCGGCTGGAAGGCGGGGATTGTTCAACCGACAGCTTCTGCT
>Ga0316205_10002033_pt1 | contig 22434 bp, 15 predicted proteins | sample 3monthpyrite_MG_FD_204941 | JGI IMG/M metagenome (GOLD analysis project Ga0316205, IMG submission 204941) | Microbial mat bacterial communities from mineral coupon in-situ incubated in ocean water Damariscotta River, Maine, United States -... | ecosystem: Environmental > Aquatic > Marine >... | reverse complement strand
TGGCGCATTATTAATGACTTTAGGTCATGCTTCCCTGGCATTTGAAACACAATTTAGTTTTTACGCTGGTTTAATACTACTAGTCATAGGTAATGGTTTCTTCAAACCCAACATATCTTCAATGGTTGGTGGCTTATATAAAGACGACACCAAAAAGGATGGTGCATACACCATATTCTATATGGGAATTAATGCCGGTGCATTTTTAGGTATTATGCTTTGTGGGTATATTGGCGAAACAGTTGGTTGGTCTTATGGATTCGGATTAGCTGGTATATTCATGTTTTTTGGCTTATTACAATTCTTTTATGCCAAATCTGTTTTTGGTTCAAATGGTGATAAACCATCTGAATTGAAAGCTTCTGGAAATGCTGAAGACATTGACCATCCACTCACTCATATTGAAAAAGACAGATTATTGGTTATCGCCATTTTATCCCTATTTGTGGTAATTTTTTGGTGGGCTTTTGAACAAGCTGGTAGCTCGATGACCATTTTTGCAAAAGATTATACTCAAAGGGTATTAACTGGGACTTCTGCAACAGTATATATTTGGGCAAATTTACTGTTAACGGTTGTTCCCATAGTTGTCATAACTTGGGTTCTTGCATTATTATTTAAGCAAACTTATAAAACAATTCCATTATCCAACACATTCTTGGCAACCAGTTTTGCGCTTATATGGGCAATAGTTATTTGGAAAATATATTCTGAATTCTCTTCAAGTACTGAAATTGAAGTGCCTGCATCTTGGTTTGGTATTCTCAATTCATTCTTTATCATTACCTTGGCACCCGTATTTTCAAAATTATGGGAAACCAAATTTAACCCTTCTGGGCCTGTTAAGTTTGCCATGGGCTTATTCTTGGTTGGTATTGGATTTGGATTCTTAGCATATGGTGCATCTGGGATTTTAGCTGGAGCTAGCACAGCTACCGTTTCAATGTTTTGGCTAATTGCAGCTTATTTCTTCCATACTGTTGGTGAATTATGTTTGTCCCCAGTTGGACTTTCATATGTCAGTAAATTATCAGCAAAAAAATTGGTTGGCATGATGTTTGGTGTATGGTTTACGGCGAATTTCTTTGCTAACCTTTTAGCAGGTTACACTGCTAGTGCCATTGATTCTATCAACGAAGAACACGGATTATCAACATTCTTCATGATACTTACAGCCGTTCCAATAGTAGCTGGTGTATTAATGTTGTTATTGACACCATTTTTGAAAAAACGCATGCATGGCATACATTAAAATAATAATTTATTAGAGGAGAAATTATGAGTTCAGAAACTACTGGCACAAATGCCTTTGACAATGGAGACTTACTTTGGGGTCATCCAAAAGGCTTATATGTGTGTTTTGCAACCGAATTATGGGAGCGATTTTCATTCTACGGAATGAAATTTTTGCTATTATTGTATCTCACAAAGTATCATTTATTTTCTGATGCCACAGGCTTAGAAGTTGTGGGATCTTATGCCGGGTTGGTCTATGCCCTGCCACTCATTGGCGGATTGATTGCTGATAGATATTTGGGTATGAGGAAATCTGTCATATTTGGCGGAGTTTTATTGGTCATAGGACATTTATTAATGGCTGTTGAAGGCACTCAAGCCTCGATGGTAGCTGGCGAAGTTGTCAGAGACAACAATGCCATTAATGTTTTTTATCTGGCATTGGCTTTTATCGTTGTGGGTGTTGGTTATTTAAAGCCTAATATATCTACCATTGTGGGTAAACTCTATCCAGATAATGATCCTAGGCGTGATTCTGGATTTACCATTTTCTATCAAGGCATCAATATTGGTTCATTTGTCGCTACCATTATTTGCGCTTGGTTAGGTGAAACTTACGGCTGGAGTTATGGATTCGGTGCCGCTGGTATGGGCATGTTAATTGGTTTGGTCACATTTATTTGGGGACAAAAATACCTTTATGGACATGCTGAAGCAACCAATCCGAAAGTTTTAAAACAATCATTTTTAGGACCATTAAATAAGGAATGGGCCATTTATCTATTCTCAATTCTCTCTCTTGGAGTGGTTTGGTTATTGGTTCAAAAAATAGCGGTTGTGTTTTTTACTCAAAACATATTTCTGGTCGCATCAATTGTTGGCTTGATTTTTTATTCTATGTTTTATAAGAATGATGATCATGACCAAGGATTGGCTAAAATATTCATGGCTATTCTAATGATATTAGGTTTAATCACAATGCTTAGTGTTACAACTGATCACTTCCCTGATTCAATATTTGGTAGTGTAGGTTTCTTTAATACCATTGCTGAGTATATGGTACCACTGGCTTGGATTTTATTTGGTACTGTCATTGGTTTTATTATCTATGGTTTTATGATGACCAATCATGAAGAATATTCCCGTATGGTTGTATTAATTGTATTAATTACATCGACCATTGTATTTTGGGCATTATTTGAACAGTCTGCAGGCTCTATGACTTTATTTGCTGATCGTGTTGTAGACCGCAAAATAATTAACTCCAATATTGGATCCGCTGATATGTGGAAATTTTACCTAACTGGTGGTGTGTTTATATTATTATCATTGTGGGGTTTCTTATCAGCTAGCAAACACCTGAAGTTACACAATGGCAGTATGAAGAACATCATTGCACCAATTGCTATTGTTGGTGGTTTAGCAGGAACTCTAGGGCTAGCAAGTTATGCATACAGCAGTGGAATGACCTGGTTAGCAAATTTTTCTTATTTAGGAATATTTATCTTATTGTTGGTATCTGTGTTGGTTGCCATGTCATTAGCCTTTATCTTAATTGGTTTCTTTTATGAAAGAGACAAATCAAATGTTGTATCGGCATCAGATTCTGAAGCCTCTGCGGCCAGTTTAAGTGTACTATCTGTTACATTAATTCTATTGGGAGGAGCAACAATTTATTATGGCATTTCTGAGTTTGGATCATTAGCTAATGGGGCAACAAAACCTCTCATATTTGAACCAACTGCAGGTCAATTTGGATCATTGAATGCCTTATTTATATTCACCTTAGCACCTGTATTTGCGGCTTTGTGGATTAAACTGGGTAAGTCCAATATGGATCCATCAACACCTGTAAAATTCAGTTTAGGACTAATACAAGTTGGTCTTGGATTTGGAGCATTAATCTTAGGTGCCATGTTCCCTGGTGAATCAGGGAAAGTAGCCTGGTTATGGTTAGCTCTGGCTTATTTAATTCATACTACAGCAGAGTTGAGTTTATCACCTGTTGGCTTATCAGCTGTAACTAAGCTTTCTATAAAAAGTGTTGTAAGTATGGTAATGGGAGTTTGGTTTTTGGCCACAGCTCTATCAGAAGTGGTTGCTGCCTTGTTGGCAAAAATTGCTGCTTTAAACACTGAGGAATTAAATACTTTATCAGTGACTCAGCAGTTAGACAAATATAATGAACTGTGGATGACATTAATTTATTTAGGTGTCGGCTTTGGTTTGTTCCTATTAATTGTGTCTCCATTCTTGAAAAAAGGAATGAAGGGCATACATTAGTAGTTAACTAGTATTGTTATATGGCCTGCTAGAATATTTGTTTTAGCAGGCTTTTTTATTGGTGGGCAAGCCCACCCTACGACACCGAGCACTTTATGCCATTTTATACATACCTTGCCAGCTCTCATGATTCATGTGATAAATGTTCTGATGGCTTTGATTTATTGCAACGATTAAGTGCCGATCCTTTGCAACGTTGTCCTGAGTGTGGAAATAAGGTTAAGAAAGTCATTTCAGCACCCAATGTGGTATCAGGAAAAGCGCACTTAACCACCGATAAAACCGCTGAGAAAAAAGGCTTTACCAAATACAAACGCGCAGGAAAAGGTGTTTATGAAAAAACCGCAGGTAAAGGACCTAAGTATATTTCTGGTGATTGAGTCTTCACACAAGAAGCACATGAAGAAACTATTTTAAATAATGAATACTATTGGGTAGTGGACTTCAGTCCACCGTATTTATAACTCAATGTTGGCTAAAGCCAACTACCCATATGAGTTTTAAATCTAATATGAATAGTTACTTTTTATATAATTCACTTGATTAATGCATTGGTTATATTAACATAATCCTGAACTGTCAATGTTTCAGGTCTGGCTTTTGGATCTATGTTTAGGTCGATTAATTGTTGTTCTGTTATTATTGTCTTTAAATTGTTTTTGATGGTTTTGCGTCTTTGTCCAAAGGCTTGTTTGACCAAAGCTTCAAGTGAAGGCAAATCCACTTTTTCTGGATTTTCTCTGGTGGTGAGTCGTATGATTTGCGAATCAATTTTAGGTCTGGGATCAAAAGCTTCTGGTGGCACAATAAATAATTCTTCGCATTCAAAAGCATATTGCAACATAACACTTAAGCGCCCATAAGCTTTAACCCCAGCTGGTGCACAAATGCGTTTGACCACTTCCTTTTGTAACATAAAAACCATGTCTGAAATTTTATTGGCTTGATAAAGAAAACTGATTAATAATGGTGTAGAAATATTGTAGGGTAGATTACCAATGATGCGTGTATTGTTATTATTTAATTTTAACAGCAAGGCATCTTGATGATGTATGGTGACATTATTTGTGTTTGAAAATTTTTCTTCCAATTTTGGCACTAAATCATTATCAATTTCCACCAAATGCAGGTTGTCAGTGTACTCTACCAAATGGCTGGTTAATGCGGCATGTCCTGGACCTATTTCAAAAACCTCATCATTTTTTTGTGGGTTAAAAGCATTGATAATTCTTTCTATGACTGATTGGTCATGAAGAAAGTTTTGTCCAAATTTCTTTTTGGCACGTAATTTTTGAGATTTTCTATCTGACATGTGAAGTTAAGTTCTGTGTGAGTTTAATGGCTTCATGTAAACTATCGGCTGAAGCCAAATTTTGACCAGCAATGTCCAGTGCTGTGCCATGATCTACGCTGGTTCTTATAAATGGTAAACCCAATGTGATATTAACTGATTTTCCAAAGCCTGCGTATTTTAAAGGAGCCAATCCCTGATCATGGTACATGGCCAATACAGCATCATAGTTTTTCAACTTTTCTGTTGTAAATAACGTATCCGCTGGTATCGTTCCATAAACTAGATGACCATTGTCCTTAAATGTTTGAATGACTGGATTTATTGTATCAATTTCTTCCATGCCTAAATAACCATCTTCACCTGCATGAGGATTTAAACCACAAACGGCAATTCTGGGATTTTCTAATCCAAACTTTAATTGCATGTCTTTTATAATTATATTAAGAGTTGTGGTTAATGACTCTGTGGTGATTTGTGCAGAAACATCTTTTAATGGCAAATGTGTGGTTGCCAGAGCCACACGCATGTGTTCATTGAGTAACATCATCACAACTTTCTCAGTGCCACTCAAATTTGCCAAATATTCCGTATGACCAGAAAAATCCAAACCTGAGTCATTAATAATACCCTTGTGTAAAGGGCAAGTCACCATGGCTGAGAATTTCCCTTCCAAACAACCGTGAGCTGCATAATCTAACAAATCTAATACATATTGTGCATTTTCTACATTTAAATGTCCCAATTCAACTGGCCTATTAACTGCAATATGATGACAATCAATTCTATTTTTATAGTGATGATTTTTATTAATTGACAGAGGAAGATTATATTTGTCGATGTGATCCAATATCAAGGATGTGTCTCCAACAATAATGCAATCTTGAATGTGATTTTTTTCAGCAAGTTTACAAACTAACTCTACTCCAACCCCAGCTGGCTCACCTAATGTTATGGCTATTTTTTTCATGTATACTCATTACAAACAAAAACACGGCTGTTTTGCCGTGTTTATTTATTCTTGAGACCTTTATAAACGGATATCAATAAAGGCTTCTGCTCTTATGTCTCGTATCCAGTTTTCCACTTCTTCATTCAGCTTTCTTGAGCGAATGGTTTGTTCGGCTTGGGCACGTTTTAATTCTTCAGTAACATCTGTCTCTCTTTGACCTACTTTTTTAAGAATATGCCAACCCGATTGTGTTTGAAAAGGACTAGATGTTTCTCCATCATCTAACTCTTTCAAGACATCGCCAATTATTTTTCCAAAATCATACAATTGAAACCATCCTAAATCACCGCCTAAAGGAGCAGAATTTACGTCATCAGATTTTTCTTCTGCCAGCTTTGCAAAATCTTCTCCTTCTTGTAAATCATTGGCAATTTCATTTATAACATCCATGCCTTGTGCAGGAGTCATGAGCTCAGAATTTTGTACCATAATGTGTCTGGCATTGTATTGTGTAATCATTTTTGTGGCTTGTTTTCTTTTATCACTTAATCGAATAATATGAAAGCCGCTGGCACTTCTAATTGGATGTGTAAACTCCCCTATATTCATTGCTTTAATCTGATCTGAGAAAAGTGTTGGCAGTTCATTACTGGGTCTCCAACCAAGATCTCCTCCTTCTAAAGCTTTTTGACCATCAGAAAATTTGGTTGCTAATAAAGAAAATGTTTCTCCATTTTCTAACTGACTATAAATCATATTTACTTTCTCTTCTGCCGACTTTACAGTTGCTGCATCTGCATTTGGATTTAAACCGATGAGTATGTGCCCTAATCTGACTTCACTTTGTGACAAGTTGTTATCAGCTAAGAATAATTCTATTTCATGGTCACTGACTGTTACATTTTGATTGGCTAATCCATTTCTAATTTTTTCTGTTTTTAACTCTTTACGCATATCATTTCTAAAGTCAGCAAAACTTAGTCCATCGTTTTCAATCGCCATTTGCATTTGTTCTAAATTTAAATTATTTTTACTGGCTACTTGAGAAAGTGCAGCATCAACATCCGCTTCAGAAACTCTGACACCAGCTTGATCGGCTTTTTGTAATTGTAATTCAATCACTATTAATCTCTCTAAAACTTGCTTGTCTAATACTGACTTTGGAGGCAATTGGGTGCCACTGGCATTAAATTGTGCAACAATGTTTTTTACAGCTCTGTCCAACTCACTGCGAAGTATCACTCCTTCCTCAACTACAGCTACAACTTCGTCCAGTAACTGCTCTTGTGCGTTCAAAGGAGTATTGACAAATAACCCTTGTAAAGTAAATATTAATATTATCGATAGTTTCTTCATGTTTTTAAAATTCCTCTGAATAACCCAGAATTGATTGTTTTAATAGACGCCTGGGATTTCTTCCCAAAGACCCAAGTCCATCAAATTGTAGTTCAAAAAATATGCCATTGTTTACATCGCCTTCTTCATTGGTCACATAACGTCTGGCAACCAATCGTGTTGCCCAACAACAGTTTCTGTGTTCAAAACCTGCAATGGCTTCAATTGTTTTTCTTTCGTCTATTGAATAGTTCCATCTGGCGATTAGTCGATTGTTTGTACCAATGGGTAGGACAACAGATGAGTCCAACTGTTCAATTTTACCTCTTCTAAAGCGGTAGGCGAAGTTAAATAATGAATTATTTTTACCTTTGCGTTGAAATTTAAGCAAAGCCCGTTCTGATTTATCAATATCTGTGTCCCAATGAACACTCATAGTGGCTTTCCAGTTTCGGTAAAAATAATTGACTTCTGTGATTATCGGAGAAGTACTTCTTGTTTCTATAGAATCATCAAGTTGCACCCTGCGATCATCAAAATAATTAATTTGTCCGATAGTTACATTCCATTTTTCTACACCATTTTCATCAAAGTGCCTCTGAGTTGCGCCAATGGATAATTGATTGGCATCAGATTGTCTGTCAGCTCCTGAAAATGCATTGGTTTGGTACAATAAACCACTTCCAAAGGTTAATTCATGTGTATCAAATAAGGGTATATTACGTTGGTCTTCATAAGGCACTCTCAAATAATACAAGCGTGGTTCAAGACTACTAAAACTGCCATTTTCAAATTGTTTTTCAAAAGTTAAGGTATAATCTAACGATGCAATGGGTAGTGTACGAGATTTTTTAAGATTCTCAATATCAGAAAATTCTGTATCAGAATATTTCCAACTGGTATGACGATATGACATTCTTGGTGTGAACCGAGAATAGCTGTTTTGAAATGTTTTTTCAATATAAGGTACCAATTCAAATCGAGATGTCGTAATCGAATCTTCCCTGTATAAATTAGACCAATTAGAATCAATTCCATAATTTAAAGAACTGGTATAATTGTTATTAAACCATGAATAGTCTAATTTAGGCAGTGCTTGATAGGGTTGGCGATTCAGAGCAATACTATCAGTTAAAATTTGATAATCATTTATGCTACCACTAAATCTCCAATTGTCTCCGAACCCATTAATATTTATATAAGAATAAAGATAAGACTGTGCCGTATCATTAACTGAATTACCAAAATCTTCAAAATACTTGTTGTCTGAAACATTTGTGATGTGAGAATTTAGTGACCAGTTTGTATTAAAATTTTGAATGTGGCGATACTCGAGAAAACGTCGATTCTTATCTTCCTTACGATCAGAGGGCAAATAATCTGACAAAAGTTCACCTTTATAACCATTTCCCAAATACCGGTATTCAATACCCAACATGGAACCGCGTTTACTAAAATATCTTGGAGTAATTGTTACATCCATATTTTCTGCTACATTAATGTAATATGGTATGGCAATTTCAGCACCATTATTAGATGAATTTCCCACATCAGGAATCAAAAAACCTGTTTTTCTTTGATTATTCAAAGGCAGTTTTGCATAAGGTAAATACAATATTGGAACACCTTTAAAGTTTAATGACATTTTTCTAAAGATACCAATTTGAGATTCTTGGTCTAAATCAGCACTTTCTGCCTTTATAAACCATTGTTGGTCATCAACTGGACAAGTTGTATAGGTTAATCCAGTTAATTGACTGTTTTTATTATCAGTAGTTAATGTTTCAGCTTTGCCATTTGCTTTACTCTGATAGAGTTGATAACTTGCTTCAGAAATCAAGGCTGTTTCTTTTTCTAAGTTTAACAAAGCAGATTCTGCTTCAACGATTTGCTGACTATCACTTAAGATTAATGGTGTGTCGATTCTCACTGTTTGTGCATTGTCATCGTAAAATAATTCTTGAGTAGAAACAGTTTGGTCATTTAAACTGATACAAACATCACCGCCTATTTTTAATAGGTTATCTTCGACTGGTAAAAAATAATCTGCATCTATGCTAGGAAATTCAGATTTTTGATTATTACTGATACAGGCATTGGTCCTGTCTTCTTCAGGTAATATTTTGCATTCAGCAAACGATGTTCCACTAAAAATAAGTAGGCTTAATGATAATACATGAATAAATTGGTGCATTATAAACTTTTGTTAAATAATTGGCTTAGCATTTTACAACAGCAATCACATATTTTAAAATGAGTAATGAATAATGTCTGATGATAGTACTGTTTTCTGATGATATTAGTATTTAAATCTGATTCTCTTCGATAAAAAGAGATTTAGCTATGCACTTAAACAAAAAAGAGGAATAAATTATGGCTGGTAAATTTTTAATAACTAAAGGTAAAGACGGTAAAGATTATTTTGTTTTAAAAGCAGGTAATGGTGAAATTATCATGCAATCACAAGGCTATAAATCAGCTTCTGGTTGTGAAAATGGAATTGAGTCTGTTAGAACCAATTCCCAAGATGCATCAAAATTTGAATGCAGAGAAGCCAAAGATGGGCGTACTTACTTTGTATTAAAAGCAAATAATGGACAAGAAATTGGTCGATCTCAAATGTATAAAACACAAAGCGGTTGTGACAATGGCCAAGCATCAGTAGCTAAGAATGCACCAGATGCAGTCGTAGTTGATGAAAGATAGAATTTATTAATTAGGTTTTGAATAAAAGAGCGTATAATTACGCTCTTTTTTTTGGTTTTAAATTTCATGAATTGGTATAAAGATGATTTACTTTGGGAAAAATTTTATGACTGTATGTTTAATCAAGAAAGTTTTAAACTAGCAGAATCTCAATCCCAAAGTTTACTTTCATTAATTAAACAACCAATTAATTCTATATTGGATGTGGGGTGTGGCCCTGGACGTCATTGTTTGGCATTAGCTAAACTAGGATACAATGTTACAGGCATTGATAGCAGTAAATTTTTATTAAACAAAGCGCTAAAAATCTCTAAAAAACTCAATCTGAATTGTCACTTTGAACTAGCTGACATGCTTGGTTATCAAATAAAAAAACCCCAAGATTTAATCATCAATATGTTTAATTCTTTTGGTTATTTTGATAGTCAAGAAAAAAATCAAGCCTTTGTTAAACGTTGTTATGATAATTTATCTGATACTGGCAGCTTTATAATTGATACCGTAGGCAAAGAAACATTAGCTAGACAAATAGAACCCGTTCATTTATCTGAATATGACAATGGAGACATTCGAATCGAACGCCCATTGTTGATTGATAATATGCAAATATTTTCAAATGAATGGTTGCTGATACAAGGCGATCAAGTTTTTCGACGCAGCTACCAACACTATGTCTATACGCCTGTTGAATTAAGTCAAATGTGCTTTAAAGCAGGCTTTAAAAATATTGAAATTTATGGCTCATTAAATGGTGATGAATATGATTTAGAATCAGATCGATTGGTCATTGTTGCAGAAAAATGATTATTGAAGATCTGAAATCATCTGAATAAGTTTTTCATCAATGACTTCCACGCCATTATTCTTTTTAATTCTTTTAGAAGGCTTCATATGACTATATGTTTTTTTGTTTCCATTTTTTTGGATAACTCTCTGCATAAAATAATAAATTTGATTGGGATCAAAACCATATTGGGTTAACTTTTTATGTGACCAATCATCTGCTTGTTTTTCATGCATTTTATGCATTTTTTTAATTTTAGACTTTGGAAAAAAAACACCTGGGTTTTGATATTTTTCTAACATTTTTAAGTAATGATTGAGTTCTAAATGCGCATTTTCATGTGCAAGTATGGCCGCCCATTGATGTTGATTTTTAATTTGCTTCATCATACCTAATGAAAAATACACATGTCCATTTGCAAGAACATAGGCATTAATGTGTTCTGTCTTAATAATATGACACTGGTTTATTCTCTGAAATTGCATCACTTGAGTCAATTGTAAACAATATTTTTCTAAATTAGGAGATGATAAAATACTGTAATTACGCAATAGTGTTTGTTCTTGCAATTTTGTTGTTTCTGTAAGAATTTTGATGTTATCTTTTGCCAATACAGACAAAGGCAATAAAAACAATAGAGAAAGAAAAAATGGCATTAAAACTTCACTAACTCGGTTAACTGAGGTTGCCAAACCAATATTAATAATACCAAAACTTGAATAATTATAAACGGCAACACCCCTTTATACAATTTAGACGATTCAATATTAGTCGCACCTTTCAAATAAAATAAAGCAAATCCAAATGGAGGCGTTAAGAAAGAAGTTTGTAGATTTATCGCAAACATTATGCCTAACCATACAGGATCAAATCCTTGAGACAAAAGAATAGGCCCAACAATAGGCACAATAACAAAGGTGATTTCTATGAAATCCAAGATAAATCCCAAGAAAAACATAACTAACATAACTATTAGTAGCGCAGTCATCTTTCCACCAGGTAAGTCGATTAAAAATTCTCTGATTATTTCATCTCCATGAAAACCTTTGAAAACCAAAGAGAATAAAGCAGCGCCGATTAATATTAAAAATATCATGGCTGTTACTTTTACAGTTTCTCTGCTAATTTCCATCAATATTTTTTTATTCAATTGCTTTTTGATTAAAGCCAAAAACAATGCACCGACCGCTCCAACTGAAGCGGCTTCAGTAGGTGATGCAATTCCACTTATAATAGAACCAAGAACAGCAACAATTAGCACAAAGGGTGGTAACAAAGAACCCAATATTTGGACCATAGATTTTGTTAATTTGGTTTCCGTTGCTGGTGCTTTATTGGGATGTACAACAATGATATATACCCAGTATAATGCATAACATCCCACCAAAATTAATCCCGGTACAATCGCTCCAGCAAACAAATCTCCAACCGAAACAGTTTTGGGTGAATAAATGCCTGCATCAATTTGAGCCTGCTGGTAAGCATTAGATAAAACATCGCCTAATAAAACCAATACAATCGAAGGAGGTATAATCTGCCCTAAAGTACCCGTTGCACAAATGGTGCCAGCACTTAAAGATTCATCATATCCATTTTTTTTCATCACTGGTAATGCCAACAAACTCAATGTGACTACAGTTGCACCGACGATTCCGGTACTGGCTGCTAATAATGTTCCAACGATTAACAAGGCAAACCCCAAACCTCCTTTTGCACCACCTAACAATGCTGCCATGTTTTCCAATAACGATTGAGCCAGCTTGGCTTTTTCTAACACCAATCCCATAAAAACAAAAACTGGAACTGCCATTAATGTCACATTGGTCATAATGCCAAACACACGGTTGGGCATAGCCATTAAAAATGCCGTATCAAACCATCCAGCAAACCATCCAATGAGTGCAAACCACAATGAAACACCTCCCAATGTAATCGCAACAGGATAACCCAATAATAACACCAAAGCTACACTAACAAATAAACCCAATGCCCAAATTGCTTCCATCATTGTTTCCTAAACATTTTTATACTGGCATAAACCAACATACTGATAGGCATAATTAACATCAATGTTTTCAATCCATAAATAAATGGCAAACCTCCTGATTCTGCAGACCCTTCGAATTTTAACCAAGATGAAGCAACATAATTATAAGAAATAAAACATAAAAAACCAAAAAAGGGCATTAATAAAATGACAGCTCCCCATTTATTAACTTTGTTTTGTTTTGCTAAAGAAAACTTTTGAAAGAATATATCAATACGAACATGTTTATCATGGTGATAGGCATAGACTATACCCAACATAAAACAACTGGCATGCAAATAGATCAACAAGTCTTGTAATGGGATAGAAACATAATTAAATAAAAAATTTATCAAAACGGACAAAAAACTTAAGAAAATTAACAATAGAATTAGATAGCCTAAACAATCACCCAGTTTTTTCATTGGAAAGTGTTCCACGATTAAAAAAGTAATAATACCAGACAAAGTTTAAATCACCGATAACCTTCTATGAAAATACCTACAAGTAGTAAAACAATACATAGGATTTGAGGATTTGAAGCTTACTTTTGAATAAAATTAACCAATTATTTTAATTTCAAATTATTTATTTTTTCAAAATAAACCCTTAATAATATCATAATATATATTTATTAGAAATTATTATATTCAATATATAAAATCAAATTTTTCATGCCGTGTTTTAATTAAAAATTCATAAAACTAATGAAAAGGATAATTTCTAATCATAAAAACACCGCAATATTTATACTGTAAACTTTATATACTATTGATATATAAATATATTATTAATTTAAAACCATATTTATTTCAAGATTTCGGATTATATTTATTAATCCATAACACCATATCTGCTAATGAATAACAGCAAACATGTGACAGCATTCATGTTTTATGCTATCTTGCGATGGCACAATTCTTTGAGCACAAATTATAAATAAATGACACATTTTGTCATATAAATTAAAATTCTAAAAAAAGAGAGAGGATTCACAATGAGAAAAGCACTAATTGCTGCTGCGGTTTTATCCGCGTTTGTTGCAAAAGCTGAGATTGTTGAACCATTGTTCATTGACAATGAACTGGGTGTAGACAGTACTTTAGACTACAAATTACTAAAAGATATGGGGCCTTGGGATGATAGAAACTATCAATTAACCAAAAGCGATATTGATATATTGCCTCCTAATGATCAATATTTAGCCAATGTTCCATTATTTTTTAAAATTCAATACAGAAAACAACATCCTGAAACTGGTAGACATTACCCAAGATCTTTGTATCAGAATTTCAACGGAAACTATGGTGGCTTATTAGTCGATGGCATTTGGTATAAATCAGAATTAGGCCTAGGCAATGTTACAGATGAAACATATGGTAAAATTCCTAACAGACTTATTGAAAAAGCAGCCTCTAATGAAATTGCATTAGAAGCCGGTGTTTCGGGTGATGAATCTTCTATTGAATGTAATCCTGTCAATAAAAACAATTGTGTAGCAGGTACGAATACACAAAATGGACAAACCATGTATTACTCTACTGATGCAGGTGTAACATGGACCAAGTCTCAAACCAACCCGAATAGTAGTTGTTGTGACCCAACGGTTGATTGGTCAGCAGATGGCACCAGAGTTTATCAAGGTGATTTGAGACGTTCTGGATCCTCAATTGGTGTTAGGTGGTCTGTATCAACTGATCAAGGTGTAACTTGGGGACCCATGCAAAACATAACCACCAGTGGTTCTGATAAAGAATACATGCATGTTGATCGTTCACAATCTTCTCCTTATAAAGACAACATCTATATGACATGGCATGATGGCAATGTTATGCAGTTTGCCCGCTCAACAAACTTAGGTGGCTCTTTCTCTACCCCACTCTCCTTTACAAGTGAGCCTGTTGGGATTGGTAGTGACATTACTACAGATAGCGCAGGTAATGTATATTATGTTTACCCTTCAACCAGCAATGGTGCGGGAGTTCGTTTATTAAAATCTACAAATGGTGGAGCTTCGTTTTCGTCCGGCACTCAAATTAAACCACTTAATGGTAATTTTGATATAAAAATCCCTGCCATGGAAACACGTCGTGCATTTATTTATACTTCGGCTGACGTAGATAGAAACAATGACACAATTTATGTGGCATGGACCGATGAAACTAACAGCAGCGCTGGTGGAAACACAGCTTCGCAAAACCAGGCTTGGATTCGTGTCGCAAAATCTACAAATGGTGGTTCATCATGGACAGATTGCGCCGCTCCACATGCCATTGATTCTCAAGACCGTTTTCACCCCTGGATAAAGGTTGGAGAAGACAGCACTGTTCACATTGGTTATTATGATACACGTCATTCAAACAACAGAACGGGTGTAGATTTTTACTATTCTACATCAACAAATGCCTGTGCTTCTTGGACAGAAAATCGCTTTTCTACTCAAACATCTTCAAACTTGACAGACGGTCAAGAATGGGGTGACTATAACGGTTTATCAGTTGTTTTAGATAAAATTGCTATGACATGGACAGATAACCGTTCAGGTAAAGCGACATTTGTTGGTACTGATACTATTGCTAGCAATCCTGGTGGAAATCAATCACCTGTGGCCTCATTTACTTCTAACTGTAGCGGCTTAACTTGTAGCTTTAATGCATCTGCCTCATCAGATTCTGATGGTTCAGTTGCTGGCTATTCTTGGTCGTTTGGAGGTTCAGGTGTAACCGCTTCAAATACTTTTGCAAGTTATGGCTCTTACTCTGTAACCTTAACAGTTACTGACAATGAAGGAGCCACTGGCACTTCAACTCAAACAGTTTCGTTAGCCGATCCAAATGCTTCAATTTTAACAAATGGCGTTGCAAAAACAGGGCTTTCTGGAACACAAGGCAATGAACAAGATTTTACAATGCAGGTACCTGCTGGAGCAACGAACCTAACGTTTAATATGAGTGGCGGCTCAGGCGATGCTGATTTATATGTCAGATATGGATCTGCCCCAACAACAAGCACTTATGATTGTAGACCCTATGTAGGTGGTAACACTGAAAATTGTCCAGTATCGACAGCACAGGCAGGCACATATCATGTTATGGTGAGAGCTTATTCAACATACAGTGGAGTTAGCTTAGTAGGTAGTTATGATGCTGGAGTTGCAAACGTCGCACCAAATGCTTCATTTACTTCAAACTGCAACAATTTAACCTGTAGCTTTAATGGTTCAGGCTCATCGGATTCAGATGGCACTATTGCCAGTTATTCTTGGTCATTTGGTGGATCTGGCTCAACGGCTTCTAACACATTTGCCAGTGCGGGAACCTACTCAGTGACATTAACTGTAACTGACAATGATGGCGCAACAGATACAGCAACAAGTTCTGTGACTGTAACTGAACCACCAAATGTTGCCCCAACAGCCTCTTTTACATCAAATTGTAATGACTTAACATGTAGCTTTAATGCTTCTGGATCATCTGATTCAGATGGGTCAATATCAAGCTATTCTTGGTCATTTGGAGGTTCAGGTGTAACCGCCTCTAATACCTATGCGAGTGCAGGCACTTACAATGTAACATTAACAGTAACCGATGATGATGGATCAACTGATTCGCAAACCAACTCAGTAACTGTTACAGCTCCTCCAGTTGGTAACGTCTTACAAAATGGTGTAGCAGTCACTGGATTGTCTGCAAATACTGGCAATGATATACTCTATACTATGGATGTGCCGGCTGGTGCAACTAATATTAGTTTTAGCATGTCAGGTGGATCAGGTGATGCAGATCTTTATGTAAGATTTGGTGCAGCTCCGACTGATTCAAATTACGATTGCCGCCCTTATGCAGGTGGAAACAATGAAAGCTGTACTGGGTCTTCATCTGGTGGTACTTATTATGTCAGAGTTAAAGCCTATAGTACTTTCTCAGGTGTTAGCTTAACAGGCAGTTACTCAGAAGGTGGGTCTGGTCCAACTCCAATTGACACTACAACAAGTAACATTTCAGTGGGAAGAAACTCATGGAAACGTTACACGGTTGATTTGGGCTCAGGCTATTCAAACTTAACTGTTACCATCTCTGGTGGTTCTGGCGATGCTGATCTTTATGTCAGACAAGGAGCTCAATCAACGACTAGCTCTTATGATTGTCGCCCTTACAAAAATGGTAACAATGAAGAATGTACATTTAACTCTCCTGCAAGTGGAACATGGCATATTGACTTACGTGGATATACTGCAGCTTCAGGTGTAACATTAAGAGTGCAAGCTGATTAGTTTATTAGTTATTTAGTTAGTTTCACAAAAAAGGCCTAATTTAATTGGGCCTTTTTTGTGTTTGATCACCTAACATCAATTGATACCTACAAAAAAGATACAGATAACAAGATGTTAACAAATTTAATTTCATATCAATATTCAAGTATAATATGGTTTCCAAATAATAGATTTAGAAAAAATGATACAACTCATTGATATTATAAAAGCCAGTAGAAAAGTTTATAAATACTTAAACCCTACTCCATTAAGGCATTATAAAACTTTATCAGACATGGTTGGAACAGATATATGGCTCAAGCACGAAAACCACAATCCAACTTGTGCATTTAAAGTCCGAGGTGGATTCAACTGTTTAGCCTCATTAACACGCACACAAAAATCTGCTGGCATATTTACCGCATCTACAGGAAATCATGGACAATCCATTGCATTTGCTGCGCAATCTCATGGTGTAAAAGCCACTGTTTTTGTTCCCAAAGGCGCTAACTCTGGCAAAGTGGCATCCATGCAATCTTTTGGTGCAAATGTTAAGTTTAGCGGTGATGATTTTGATGATGCTCGTGCAGGTGCCAAAAAAGCCAGCGATTCTGCTGGAGGAGTCTTTGTCGGACCCACTGATAGGGTTTTAATTGAAGGTGTTGGCAGTTATACACTTGAAATAATAAAAGACTTGCCTGGTGTTGATGTAATTATCGTACCTGTTGGTGCTGGAAGTGGTGTATGTGCGACTTCAATTGTTGCAAAATCAATTAATCCCAATATTCAAGTCATTGGGGTACAATCTGCCCAATCTCCATCACAACAACTCAGTTGGAAGAATCAAAAATTGATTGAAGCAGAAAACAAAACCATTGCTGAGGGCATGGCAACTGGAGTACCCTTTGTCAACACTCAAGAAATTATGCATAAATATTTAGACGATTTTATTCTAGTTGAAGATCAAGACATCCTTACAGCCAACAAAATTTTAATTGAAACTTCTCATAATTTAATCGAAGAAGCCTCTGCTGCAACATTGGCAGCTGCACTTAAAATCAAATCAAAACTCAACAATAAAAAAGTCGTTTTAATCATGAGCGGAGGAAACATTGACACCAAAAATTTAACAAAATTATTCATATAAAAGTAACAATATAATGCTGAACATTAAAATTGACCCTACAAATAACTTAATTTATAATCATTACACGCCATTTTAGGATTTAAATCATGTCTCAAAAAGTATATCCCGTTAGCAAAGAAATCGCCGATCGTGCCATAGTTGATAAACAGATGTATCAACAACTTTACAAACAATCCATCGAATCGAATTCCGACTTTTGGGCTGAACAAGCTACTAGATTAGATTGGATTAAACCTTTTACCAAAGTCAGCGAATCTCATTGGAGCGATTCAGACGTATCTATTAAGTGGTTTGAAGATGGTGTCATAAATGTCTCTTATAATTGTATAGATAGACACTTGCAAGAAAAAGCCAATCAAACTGCCATCATCTGGGAAGGTGATAATACAGATCAATCATTATATATCAGTTATCAACACTTACACGATGAAGTTTGTCAATTTGCCAATACACTAAAATCATTAGGCATCACTAAAGGTGATAGGGTCACGTTGTATATGCCAATGATTCCTGAAGCAGCATTCGCCATGTTGGCATGTGCCCGAATTGGTGCAATACATTCAGTTGTATTTGGTGGATTTTCAGCTGAAGCTTTGGCTGGTCGCATTGATGATTGTGATTCAGAATTTATAATTACTGCAGATGAGGGCATTCGTGGAGGAAAAAAAATACCACTTAAAGCCACTGTAGATAAAGCCATAGCGATGTGCTCTGTTAAAGTCAAACACTCCATCGTGATTAAATATACTGATGCAGATACGAATTGGAACCATGCTATTGATGTTGACTATTTGGCGACTAAACAGAACATGCCAACCACTTGTGAATGTGAGCCAATGAATGCCGAAGATCCATTATTTATTCTCTATACTTCTGGCTCAACAGGAAAACCAAAAGGCGTGTTACATACCACCGCAGGATATATTTTATATGCCAGTTTTACCCATGAGCTCGTGTTTGATTATGATGAAGGTGATATATACTGGTGCACAGCAGATGTGGGCTGGATTACAGGTCATTCTTATGTGGTTTATGGTCCATTAGCCAATGGTGCGACGACCTTAATGTTTGAAGGTATCCCAAATTATCCAGATGCCTCTCGTATCTGGGAAGTCTGTGACAAACACAGTGTTAATATTTGTTATACAGCACCAACGGCTATTCGCGCATTAATGCGCGAAGGTGATGAACCCGTTAAAAAAACCAGCCGTGAAAGTTTAAGAATACTTGGCACTGTAGGTGAACCGATTAACCCAGAAGCATGGGAATGGTACTATCATGTAGTAGGTGAAGAACGTTGTCCTATTGTTGATACTTGGTGGCAAACAGAAACAGGTGGCATTATGATTACACCTCTTGCTGGCGTTACTGATTTAAAACCTGGTGCTGCCAGTATGCCGTTTTTTGGAGTTGAATTGGCATTATTAGATGCCGATGGAAATGAACTTGAAGGCAACAACCAAAGTGGATATTTAGTTATTAAAAATTCATGGCCTGGTCAAGCCCGAAGCTTATATGGCAATCATGAAAGACTAATCGAAACATACTATTCACAACATTCAGGATATTATTTTACTGGAGATGGGGCACGTCGAGATGAAGATGGGTATTATTGGATTACCGGACGAGTTGATGATGTCATTAATGTATCTGGACATCGAATGGGAACAGCAGAAGTCGAAAGCGCTTTAGTTGAACATGATTTGGTCACTGAAGCAGCAGTAGTCGGCATTCCTCATGAAATAAAAGGTCAAGGTATTTATGCTTTTGTTACTTTAATCTCTGACAGTGAACCCAGTGAGGAATTAAGATTAGAATTAGTACAATTAGTGCGTGAAATAATTGGTGCGATTGCCAAACCTGATGCCATACAATTTACCCAAGTTTTACCAAAAACTCGATCTGGTAAAATTATGCGAAGAATATTAAGAAAGATTTCAATAGGCGACATTGAAGATTTGGGCGATACCTCAACATTAGCAGAACCCGCTGTAGTTGAATCATTAATTGAAGGCAGAATTAAAGTGTAACAGTGTTCAAATGATTACATATTTCCTGTGCCTTGACTTTACACTGTAATGCCTGAGATAATCAATTTTTATTCATTATATATATGATATGTCAAAAAAACACATTGTCATAGTTGAGGATGAGCCAAGCATATTGGCAAATTATCAAGCAGCCCTACAAAGACAAGGTTACTCTACTCAAGGGCATGAAGATTTATTTCAAGCCAAAAAGTCATTGAGTCAATCCTTACCAGATCTGGTGATAATCGATGTTGGCTTAGGAGATCAACCCGATGGCGGATTTGAATTGTGTCGGTTCTTACGGTCCCAGTCTGAAACGTTACCCATCCTATTTCTTACCGCCAGAGACAATGAATTCGATATGGTCTCTGGATTGAGACTGGGCGCAGATGATTATCTCAGTAAAGATATTTCATTACCACACTTATTAGCAAGAGTCGCAGCTCTGTTCAGGCGTCAAGATTTATCTACAACAAATGTTAATGAAAACATCATATCTCAAGGTGATTTGAAAATATTGACTGACAATTTACAAATCTATTGGAAAAACGAAGCTGTTGATTTAACAGTAACAGAATTTTGGATGATAGTTTCTTTGGCACGTCATAAAGGTCATGTAAAAACCCGCGATCAATTAATGAGCGATGCCAATGTATACGTTGACGAATCTACCATCACTTCGCATATTAAAAGAATTAGAAAAAAATTTATGTCAATCGACTCAGGCTTCAATTGTATAGATACTGTTCATGGCATGGGTTACCGCTGGAAAGCCTAAGTGCGATTAAAATACCAACTATTGTTTTTGGGTTTGCTCAGTTTAATATTTCCAATTACTGGCTGGTTTGCTCTCAAAAGTGTTGATAAAGAGTTTCGACACAATATTGAACAAGCTTCTAAAAACACACTTTTTTCTTTAAAAGCCTCTGTCCAAGAAATAATACACGATGATTCTGATATCGAATTTAATGGTTTTGTTCCATATAATTTAAATGAAATTATTTTAGATGGTTCTAACGCTGAATGGAGTGACATTAAAGCCTATCAATACAATAATCAATTGAACAAATTATTGGTAAAGGTGGCAAGTCATCCACATGGAATATCAATATTTATCGAGAGTAATGATTCTTCAAACAACAGTAGCTCTCTAAATTTCAATGAAAATGATTATGTCATCATTGCCATAGCTGATGACAGAGGCCTATACAAATACAATATACGTAGACAAGCCGAAGGATTAATATTAAAAAACAATGATTCATCAGCAAAACCCGAAATTAAAGGTTATTGGCATGAAAAATCCAAAGGTTATGCTTTAGAAATCAGCTTTGAAAATCCTAAAATTCATCACATTGGAATAGCCAGCATCAATACACTTCAAGATTCCAAACAAATAACAGGTACTTTAGATACAGCAAAAACATTAAAATTACTGCCCATTGTTTCTACTAATCAATCTTTTATTCAAGCCATATCCAATATTACTCCCAACAACAATCACTTCATCATAAAAGATGCTGATGAACGCATTGTTTATGAATCAAACAAGCTGCCTAATAACAATACTGTTTCAAACTGGCAATGGTTGATTACACCCATTTATCAATGGTTGTTTTCAATTAATGAATCTGACAAAGACAGTCAATGGTTTTATCGACAAGAAGATGGCATGGCTGGAATTAAACATGCCATACAAGTCGACAAAATGACTTATGAATTAACCAGTATGATGCCTCAAGGACAACAAAACATGATTCAAACACTTTTAAAAGCAGGTGTTTTAATGATTGCGGTGGTTTTATTATTGATGTTAGCTTATCTAAGTTATTCATTGTTTATAGCCTGGAGAATTAAGAACCTTAATCGAGCCATGCAGACAGTATTGGATGACTCTGGTCAATTACACATTCAAATGCCATCAAGAAAAGCCAAAGATGAAATTGGGCAATTATCCCGAGGTGTTGAAACCATGTTGTTGGAAATGCGCGAATATACACAGTACCTAAAAGACTTGGGTTCACGTCTGTCACATGAAATGAAAACACCATTGGCTGTTGTTCAATCATCACTAGATAATTTAGAAATGGAACAAAAGCCTGAGTTTTTACAAAGAGCACAATCTGGTACCAAAAGATTACGATTTATTCTTAACCAACTAAGTGAACTCAGTCAATTAAAATACACATTAGAACAAACACCAAAACAACAATTAGACTTGGTTGCATTTATTCAAGAACTGGTATTGTCTTATCAAAGTATTATTCCAAATATAAAAACGCTATTTCATGCTCAACCTCTTTGGATCAATGGTTCACCTGAGTTATTGGCACAATTAGTTGATAAGTTAATGGATAATGCCCGTGATTTTGTTGCTCCAGAAGGTCATATT
>Ga0316205_10002032_pt1 | contig 22441 bp, 14 predicted proteins | sample 3monthpyrite_MG_FD_204941 | JGI IMG/M metagenome (GOLD analysis project Ga0316205, IMG submission 204941) | Microbial mat bacterial communities from mineral coupon in-situ incubated in ocean water Damariscotta River, Maine, United States -... | ecosystem: Environmental > Aquatic > Marine >... | reverse complement strand
GCTGAAGGTGTTTTACCCGTTGCTGGGCAATGGCAAACTTATACATTTTCATTGCAAATGTTAGCAGATGCCGGTTTAGATTTAAGTGCTATTGACGTCGTTATGGTATTCCCAGCATGGGGAGCAGGTGAAGGCGCAGTTTACAATATCACTAATCTAGAAATAGACTCGGGTGTAAATACCTCTTCCCCAGAAGTGGTACTTTTTGAAGATGCAGAAAATCCAAGTTGGCCAATGTGGGATTGTTGTGGCGGCTCAACACCGGTTGTTGCAACTGATGATGAAGCACATGGTGCGGTGGCAGAATTTGCTATTGGTGCGTCACCTACTGTAATGGGCTTTATTTCTAGAGCAGGTAATACGGAACAACCCGCCCCTTTTGATGCTTCAAGTATTTTATCCAATGGTGTAGTGCAATTTGAGATGAAAGTCACCTCAATGCCAAATGATGCAGCCGCAGCTTGGTTATTTAAAGTCGAATCTAACGACGGCGATACAGCGGTAGAACTACCACTTACCAGTAGTGTTGAAGGCGTAACGCCAGTTGCCGGCCAATGGCAAACCTATACTTTTAACTTATCTGACTTAGCCAATGCCGGTTTAGATGTTAGTGCTATTGACGTACTGATGATATTCCCAGCCTGGGGCGCTGGCGAAGGTGCTGTTTACCGTATTGATAATGCCAAAATGTATGATCCAAATGCCGCTAGCGCTTTTAGTGGCTATGTATTGTTTGATGATCAAGCGAAAGATCAATGGAGTATTTGGGATTGTTGTGGTGGCTCAACACCAACACTAGAAAATGACGATACTGAACACGGTATAACCGCTGAATTTGTTATTGGCGCTTCACCCACTGTGATGGGGCTGTTAGCTGATGATGATGTGTACTTAGATGCCTCAAGTTTACTTGCCAATGGTGTAGTGCAATTTGAAATGAAAGTTGTCAATGCGCCTAATGATGCCAGTGCCGCTTGGTTATTTAAAATTGAATCAGGTGATGCTAGCTCTGCAGTTGAACTTGCATTAAATGCTAGCCAAGAAGGTGTGGACCCTGTTGTTGGGGAGTGGCAAACCTATACCTATTCTTTACAAAGTCTTTTTGATGCAGGTTTAGGTATTGATCAAATTGATGTCTTAATGGTTTTCCCTGCATGGGGTGCAGGTGAAGGTGCTGTATACCGTTTAGATAATGTGATGATTTATGATCCAAGCAGCGTACCTACTCCGCAAGGTTTGGTGATTTATGATGATGCACAACATGCTGATTGGGCTATTTGGGATTGCTGTGGCGGTTCAACGCCAACAGAAGAGGTAGATGATGCGGAACATAACATGGTTGCAGAATTTGTTATTGGAGCATCACCAACAGTAATGGGATTCTTGGCAAGTGACGACGTTTATTACGATGCAAGCTCATTATTAGCCAATGGTAGTGTTACCTTTGACATGAAAGTAGTCACAGCGCCTAACGATGCTAGTGCCAGCTGGTTATTTAAAATAGAATCGGGTGATGCTGATACAGCAGTTGAATTAGCGTTAAGTGCAAGTCAAGAAGGCGCTGAGCCAGTTGTTGGTCAATGGCAAACCTTTAGTTTTTCACTGCAAAGTTTGTTTGATGCAGGTCTTGATATTAGTGCTATTGATGTCTTGATGGTTTTCCCTGCTTGGGGAACGGGTGATGGGGCAGTTTATCGTATAGATAATGTGGCGATAACAGCCCAGTAATCTCGTTAATTAAAAATGTTGTGCGGTACAGATTTTAAAGAAAATGCACCGCAGCTTTTAACACTAATTTTAAGAAAGTAGGGTAATCATGAAATATTTAAACTTTTCCAAAAAACGCTTAGCCGTTTACATTTCTGCAGCGTTAACTGCGGGTTTTAATACCAGCATTATGGCTGAAGAAGCCGCTTTAAAAGAAAGCAAAGAACAAGAAGTAGAAGTTATTGAAGTACAAGGTATTCGCGGTAGTTTAACCCGTGCTATGAACTTGAAAAGAGATATGTCAGGGGTCGTTGACGCTATTTCATCTGAAGAAATGGGTAAATTTCCTGACAGTAACCTAGCGGAATCTCTACAGCGCATTACGGGTGTATCCGTTAGCCGTAGTAATGGTGAAGGTAGTCAAATTACCGTGCGGGGTTTTGGTCCTGATTTTAACTTAGTCACTTTAAACGGCAGACAAATGCCAGGTACGGGTAATAGTCGCTCTTACAACTTTGAAAACTTAGCCTCAGATGGGGTTTCAGCGCTAGAAGTTTATAAAACTGCAAGAGCTGAAAATCCTACTGGTGGTTTAGGGGCAACGGTAAATATTGTTACCGCAAAACCTTTAGCTAGCCCGGGCGAAAAAATTGCCGTGTCTGCTAAAGGCATTTATGACAGCTCTAATGTTGAAGGTGATGATGTCACCCCTGAGTTTTCGGCATTATATTCAAACACTTTTGCTGATGAAAGCTTAGGTTTTGCTTTTGCTGTCAATCAACAGCGTCGCGATTTTCAACAGCAAAGTGCCAATATTCAAGGTTGGCAAGCCAATGTTGCACTACCTAATAACCTAGATCCTGCCAATGTTATCGATCCAAGACCCCTTGATGAAGAAGGTAACCGTGTTGGCGATTACTTTTTTCCACGTGATATGAATTATGGCATTGCCGATACTCAACGTGAAAGAACCAACGGTTACGTGGTTTTTCAATATGCGCCTATTGATGAGCTTATTTTAAGCCTTGATTATACCGCTTCAAAAGCTATTACAGGTACTAACTCAATAGGTTGGGGTATGTGGAATGACTATGGCGGCAATATTAACGGTTATCAATTAGATGAAAATGGTACGGCAGTTTATGCTGATATTAGCGGTAACGATGGTTCGTATACAGCCAGCAGAGGTACGACAGAAGTTGAAGCTAAATCTATCGGTTTTAATATTGATTGGATAGCCAGCGATACCTTGTATTTTAGTTTAGATTACCACAACTCGAGTAATGAAACCGATAATGGCAAAGACAAAGGCATGGACAGTTTTGGTTCGTTAGTTTTAGGCTCAGATCAATTACGAACTAAAATATATGACTACCGAGATGGCGAGATCCCAAGCGGAGAAATATTGTGGAACAATGGCACTAATGAGCTTATGCCAAGTGAAATTGACTCACATTTTAGCCAGTTTATTCACTCACCCGGTAAATCAGAAGTTGAGCAAATTCAATTTGATGGTGCTTGGGAAAATGATGCGTTTGATATTCCGTTAATCGACATTAAATTTGGCATTAGCCGCACCGAACAAAAGATGAGTGGCACGAATGCTTGGAGTGGCTTAATTGGCGGTTTTCTGTTTAACCCCTCGTATACCGCTATGTTGCCCGATGGCATGTTTACGCGCCAGAGTACCAGTGGTTTTCTAGATGAATTAGCGGGTGGCGGCAGTGAGCTAAATCCAAATTATTATTATACTTTTGATTTTGATGAAGTAGTGGCTCGATCTGCAGCGTTTTTAACTAATGAGGTGTTGGGCGGTGATGATTATTTCGCTACGACAGCTTATCACCCTATGGGTACGCAATCTGCAAGCTCAGTGCAAGAAGACACGACTAGCCTTTATATACAAGCCGCCTTTGAATTTGATGTTGTTGATTTTCCAGTACAACTGAATTTAGGTGTGCGTTATGAAGAAACCGATGTAACCAGTAGAGTATTACAACCGGTAGAAACATCAGTGTGGTGGAAAGGTGGTAGTGAATGGAGTACACAATATTTACCCGGCGAAAATAACTTTCTTGAGTTAACGGGCAAGCATGATGTTTTGTTGCCAATGATCGATTTTAAAATTGATTTAAGTGAAGATTTATTGGCTCGTGCTTCTTGGGGTAAAACTATTGCCAGAGCACCATTAGGTAGTTTAGCTGGCGGTCGAAGCCTTTCAGGTAGTCCGAAAATTGGTTCGCGCAATGGTAGTGAAGGTAATACTAATCTACAACCTTATGAGTCTACTAATTTAGATTTAAGCCTTGAGTATTACTATGGTGATGCAAGTTATGCTTCGGTGGGGTACTTTCGAAAAGAAGTTAAAAATTTCATTGGCAACCAAATTGTCTCAACGACTATTGATGGCTTTAATGACATTTACTTAGGACCACGCTGGCAACAAGCGGTAACTGACATTGAAGGACGAGGTGAACAAGCAACTAATGATGCTATTTTTGCGCAAATTCAAGCCAATGGCTCAGCGCTAAATGAACAAGGTTACTTAACACCAACCGCTAATGATCCACTAATTACTTGGGATATTAGCCGTCCATTTAATGCCCCTGATACAAAAACCGTTGATGGTTTTGAAGTGGCTATGCAACACTTATTTGGCGAAAGCGGTTTTGGTATTGGTATCAATGCTACTTTTGTTGACGGCGATGTTGAATTTGATGTTAACAGTTTGGATCAACAAACCCCGCTTACTGGCCTAAGTGATTCAGCTAACTTTCAAGCTTTCTATGAAAAGTACGGTTTGTCAGTGAAAGTGACTTATGCATGGCGTGATGAATACCTTATTGGTGTTGGTCAAGGGCAAGGATCATCAGATAACCCACCACAGTTTGCGAAAGAATATGGTCAATGGGATATGAGTGTGAATTATGACGTAACGGATCGTGTCACTGTTTTCTTTGAAGGTATTAACCTGACGAATGAAACAGAGCAAGGGTTTGGCCGATATGAACGACAATTCTTATTTGCCAGACAATATGGCCCTCGTTACAGTTTAGGCGCTCGATATAGCTTTTAATCTGTGAACCAATTAAGTGCATCTTTATTTAAATTGTCATTGGTAAGTTAGATTTAGATGCGCTCAATTTTCCTTTATGTAAACAATAAAACGGTAGAGCGGTATTACCGCGCTATCGCTTTTATTAAGCATGTCAACTTTACCTAATTTAAAAGGAGTTCACCTTATGGCTGCAACTTCGTTCGCGTTAGAACAACCCAATAGTCAACAAGCAAGGCTAAACAGTGGCAATCAATTTGCACTAATTTCATTAACCTCTCTATTTTTTATCTGGGGGTTTATCACTTGCTTAAATGATATTTTGATCCCACATTTGAAAGCTATTTTTGATCTAAGCTATACCCAATCCATGCTAGTGCAATTTTGCTTTTTTGGTGCTTATTTTCTCGTGTCGTTACCGGCAGGGCGTTTACTTAAAAGGGTAGGCTATCAAAAAGGCATAGTGATCGGATTGGTTATTGCTGCTGTTGGTTGTTTGCTGTTTTATCCTGCTGCCTCACTCCATAGTTATAATTTTTTCTTAGCAGCATTATTTGTTTTGGCCAGTGGTATTACGGTATTACAAGTCTCTGCTAATCCTTATGTTACTTTGCTTGGCTCAAAAGAAACAGCATCATCAAGGCTAACCATGACCCAAGCCTTTAATTCTTTAGGGACTACTGTAGCGCCCTATTTAGGGGCATTGTTTATTCTTAATGAAGCGACTGACTCAATGTCAACCTCAGTTTCTGCCGACAGTGTCAAGTTACCCTACCTGTTTTTAACCGCAATGTTATTGTTGTTAGCGGCAATTTTTGCTTCGTTGAAGTTACCTAAATTAGAGAGTAGCGATGACACTAGCCATAAGAAAGTAGACAGCTCTGCTTGGCAGCACAAGCATTTAGTATTAGGGGCGCTAGGCATTTTTCTTTATGTTGGTGCTGAAGTTTCTATTGGCAGCTTTTTAGTGAGTTTCTTAGGTGAAGCTGACATTGCTGGTTTAGCGGAAACAGAAGCGGCTAAATATTTAACCTATTTTTGGGGTGGCGCTATGGTCGGTCGTTTTATTGGTGCAGCAGTAATGCAAAAGTTCGCAGCAGGTAAAGTGCTTTGCTTTAATGCGGTGATGGCGGCTGTGTTAATTATTGTCACTATTGTCAGTACGGGTAGTTTGGCAATGTGGGCAATACTACTGGTTGGCTTGTGCAATTCTATTATGTTTCCAACCATATTTAGCTTGGCATTAAACGGTCTCGATGAAGACACCAGTCAAGGTGCGGGTATTTTGTGTTTAGCTATTGTTGGTGGCGCTATCGTGCCACTTCTACAAGGCGTGCTAGCCGATGTTTTAGGAGTGCAACTTGCCTTTATTCTACCGCTGTTTTGTTACCTGTATATTGCTTTTTACGGCATTAAAGGTAGCAAAATTAAAGACGATAGCTTAAGCAGCGCAACAAACCAAGGAAGAGCATAATGAAATACGCTAAATTTACACAAAAAGCATTACTGATGGCGGCTTTTCCACTTAGCCTATTGGGTTGTAATCAAGCTGAAATATCATCAGGTGAAGCAGAAAAGCAAACCGTACAACAAAGTCATGAAGACAAAAGTATCTGGCCTAAATTGAATTTTGATGTCAAAAAAGCCCCTAAACTTGAAGCAAAAATCAGTGAGATTATCTCTGAAATGACTTTAGAGCAAAAAGTCGCGCAAATGATCCAACCTGAAATTCGTGATATCACGGTTGAAGACATGCGCAAATACGGTTTTGGCTCTTATTTAAATGGTGGCGGCGCTTTTCCAAATAATGATAAACATGCCACCCCACAAGATTGGATTAATCTAGCTGAGCAAATGTATCAAGCATCAGTTGATGACTCTCTCGATGGCAGCACCATTCCAACCATGTGGGGAACTGATGCTGTACACGGTCACAATAATGTTATTGGCGCGACTTTATTCCCCCATAACATTGGTTTAGGTGCAGGTAATAACCCAGCGCTTATTGAAAAAATAGCGCAAGTTACCGCCACAGAAGTGATGGTTACTGGCATCGACTGGGTATTTGCGCCAACCGTAGCAACGGTTAGGGATGATCGCTGGGGCAGAGCCTACGAGGGTTATTCTGAAGATCCTGAAATAGTAAAAACTTTTGCCGCCGCTATTGTTCACGGCTTACAAGGAAAGGCGGGTAAAGACTTTTTAGCGGACAACCGCGTTATTAGTACTGTTAAACATTTTCTCGGTGATGGTGGCACAGTTAATGGTGATGATCAGGGGAATAATATTGATACTGAACAGGCGCTTTATGACATTCATGGGCAAGGTTATGTTAGTGGGCTGGCGGCAGGATCGCAATCAGTAATGGCCTCTTTTAACAGTTGGAACGGCAAAAAAAATCATGGTAATCAATATTTACTTACGCAAGTGCTGAAAGAAAAAATGGGCTTTGATGGTTTTGTTGTCGGTGACTGGAATGGGCATGGCCAAGTTAAGGGTTGTACTAATAAAAGCTGCCCGCAATCAGTGAATGCTGGCTTAGATATTTTTATGGTACCTACCGATGCATGGAAACCCTTGTATGAAAATACCATTGCTCAGGTAAAAACGGGTGAAATAGCTCAGTCTCGTATTGATGATGCGGTCAGTCGTATCTTAAGAGTAAAACTTAGAGCGGGTCTTTTTGAAAAACCAAGCCCAGCTAAACGAAAGTTTTCGGGGAAAACTGAGCTGATTGGCAGTGAAGCCCACCGAGAAATTGCTAGGCAAGCGGTACGTGAATCATTGGTATTATTGAAAAATAAAGCTGGAATATTACCGTTATCACCAAAATTGAATTTTTTGATTGCCGGCGATGCTGCCAACAATATTGGTAAGCAATCAGGAGGATGGACTATTACTTGGCAAGGTACTAATAATCAAAACAGTGACTTTCCCGGCGGCAGCTCAATTTTTGCTGGTTTTGCCGAGCAAATTAAAGCTGCTGGAGGTCAAATTGAGTTAAATGAAAAAGGACTCTTTACCCAAAAGCCTGATGTTGCCATTGTTGTTTTTGGTGAAGAGCCTTACGCGGAAGGACAAGGCGATAGGGAAAATTTAGCCTATCAAGGTGAAGGCAAGTCTGATTTAGCGTTGCTTAAAAAGTTGCAAGGGCAAGGTATTCCTGTGGTGTCAGTATTTATCAGCGGCAGACCTATGTGGGTCAATGCAGAATTAAATGCCAGTGATGCTTTTGTTGCAGCTTGGCTGCCGGGATCTGAAGGTAAAGCAGTTGCTCAAGTATTATTAACTGATGCTAATGAGCAAATTCAATATGACTTTAAAGGTAAACTATCTTTTTCATGGCCAAACTCTGCGACACAAACAGTGAATCGCTTTGATGAAGACTATCAACCCCTATTACCTTATGGTTTTGGTTTGCAATATGGAGATCAAAATACCTTACCAGATAATTTGACTGAACACTGGCAACAAGCGGCTAATGATACAAAAACTAAGCAAATATTTATGGGTAAAGTGAGTAAGCCTTGGCAGATGTTGTTAACGTCAGAGCAGCATGCACAGCAAGTTCAATCTAACAATGCATCATTATCCGGAATTACCTATCGAACGGTTGACAAAATAGTGCAAGAAGATGCTTTTCGTCTTAAATTTGAAGGTGAAACCAAAGCAGGTGTCAGTTTTATTGCCGCTGACAAACAACATGAAAACTTTTCAATGATAGATACTAACAAGTCTGCATTGGTATTTTCAGTAAAAAGAGAAAGTGAGATTACATCTACAATAGAACTATCCATGGGATGCAAACCCTCTGAACAAAGTATTTGCCAAGCGAATGTTGATGTAACCAAACAGCTTAAACAAGCACCAAAAAATCAATGGGTTAACCTATCGTTAAACATGTCTTGCTTTGCAAACAAAGGGCTCGACTTTAACCAAATCACCATGCCTTTTGCATTAACTACTAATGGTAAGTTAATGCTTTCATTAAGCGATATTTACTTTACAGACAATGTAGAAAATACGGTTAATCTAGCATGTGATTAAGCGTGTACGCTTCACTGAAAAAGTGACTAGCGGGTCGTGAAGCAATAAAAAATGAAAACAGGTGCCAGCTAATTAGCTTGTACCTGTTTTGCTCGTTTTAATTACTGAACTTGAAGAATAAAGTCCGTCAAAGAGTTACTCCCAAGCAGCACTTCAATATCATCATCTTGCAACTTACCTATTAACGCTAAACCCATGGGTGATTGCGGTGTGATCACGGTAATGTTTTGCTGGGCTAATTGGCATCTAAATCCCCCAGCCGCAGGCCCAATAAAAAACCAGTGTTGTGCTTGATTGTCTTTGGCAAGTTGCACCAGTGCAGATATTCCAATAGCCGTATTAGCGTTAAAGTCATTTATGATAAGTGCTTGGTAGCAGTTAATCGCTGTTTGGCATTCTTGCACCCGCCTTGATTGCCCTTCGGCTAAATAGCTTGCTTCAATGGCTAGCGTATCGTACTGAGTTTCAGCAACACTTTGATCGTCCACTGCTGCGGCATGCGCCTCGTTTGCAGCGCTCACCGCTTGATTTAACTCTTTTTTTAATTCATCGATAATTAAAGACACTAGGTCTTCTTTGTTAATTTTATTTGTTGTCATTGTTAAGCAAAATACTTTATTTTCATTACTGAAGATTCTACTACTATTAATGAGTTATCTGTATTTATTTATCATTAATCTGACAGGTGTCAAAATTAACTTGTGTTTTTGAATAAAGGTGAGTAAATTAACAACAATTAGCTGTCTGGTTCGACCAATAGGAATTTACATGACAACATCAAATACTGTAGCCACTTCATCACAAGTATTTCCACATTTACTTGCACCTTTGGATTTAGGTTTTACCCAATTAGCCAACCGTACGTTAATGGGCTCTATGCATACCGGGTTAGAAGAGGAGAAAGGCGGTTTTGCCAAGCTAGCTGCTTTTTATGAAGAACGTGCTAAAGGTGGTGTTGGCATGATTGTTACCGGCGGTGTTAGCCCCAATATGCGCGGTAGAATTGAGCCTTTTGGCAGTGAGTTAAGTCATTTTTGGCATGTTAACAAACACAAACAAGTCACTGCTGCGGTGCATAAGTACTCAACTAAAATATGTTTACAGTTATTACATACGGGGCGTTATGGCTATCATCCTTTTAGTGTCGCACCCAGTAAAATCAAATCACCTATTACCCCTTTTACACCTAAAGCAATGTCGTCTAGGCAAATAAGAGGCACTATCAAAGATTATGCCTATTCAGCAAGCTTAGCAGCAAAAGCTGGCTACGATGGCGTTGAGATTATGGGCAGTGAAGGATATTTAATTAATCAGTTTGCCTGTATCCGTACCAATCAGCGTAGTGATGAGTGGGGCGGCAGTATAGAAAACCGCATGCGCTTAGCTATTGAAACTATTAAAGCGGTGCGCGCTAAAGTAGGTGAAAAATTCATAATTATATTTCGTTTATCTATGCTCGATTTGGTTGAAGGAGGCAATAGTTGGGATGAAGTAGTTACTATGGCTAAGGCAGTAGAAAAAGCTGGTGCCACATTGATAAATACCGGTATTGGCTGGCATGAAGCTCGGGTTCCTACCATAGTAACCTCAGTACCAAGGGCGGCATTTACTTGGGTTACTGAGCGCATGAAAAAAGAAGTAACCATTCCTTTAATTACTACCAATCGTATTAATACTCCTGAAGTTGCAGAAGAAATATTAGCAACAGGGCAAGCCGATATGGTGTCGATGGCACGACCATTTTTAGCGGATGCGGACTTTGTTAATAAAGCAGCGATGAATAAATCAAATGAAATTAATACCTGCATTGGTTGTAACCAAGCCTGTTTAGATCATGTATTTCAACAAAAACGTGCTTCATGTTTGGTTAACCCGAGGGCTTGTTATGAAACTGAACTTAATTTTGAGCAAGCAAGCAAAAGTAAAAAATTGGCAGTAATAGGTGCAGGGCCGGCAGGACTAGCTTTTAGTGTTTACGCATCGCAGCGTGGGCATCAAGTTGAGTTGTTCGATAAGATTAGTGAAATTGGTGGTCAGTTTAATGTCGCTAAACAAATACCGGGCAAAGAAGAGTTTTTTGAAACCTTACGTTATTTTAATAAGCAACTTGCATTACTTAATATTCCTGTGCATTTGAATAATGAACAAAGTAGTGAGAGCTTATTAGCCGCAGGGTTCGATGAAGTTATTTTAGCTACCGGAATTAAACCAAGAAAACTTGTTATTGACGGTTTCAACCACCCAAAAGTAATGAGCTATTTACAGGTATTACGTGATAAAGAGCCGGTAGGTAAAAAAGTTGCCATTATTGGCGCTGGTGGCATAGGCTTTGATGTTGCTACTTTTTTGGCTGAATCTGGACATTCACTAACAACTAGCCCCGATGCTTGGTTAGAGAGTTGGGGCGTAGATAAAAGCTATCAAGTATCAGGCGCATTAAATACTGATAAACTGTTTGCCAAAGTAAACACTGAACGACAAATTACCTTGCTGCAACGTAAAACCACTAAAGTAGGTAAAGGTTTAGGTAAAACATCGGGCTGGGTACACAGAGCTAATTTAACCAAGCACGGCGTGAACATGATTCCTGGAGTGACATATAAATCTATCTCTGATGATGGTTTATTAATAGAAGTGAATGGTAAAGAGCAATTGCTTGATGTGGATAATGTCATTATTTGTGCAGGACAAGAGCCCAACCGCGACTTACAACAAAACCTTGAAAACAAAGGTATGACAGTGCATTTAATTGGCGGTGCTAATGTTGCCGCTGAACTTGATGCCAAACGTGCTATTCGCCAAGCTGCTGAATTAGCGATGATAATTTAAAAATTCACTGAAAAGATAGACAGGGAAGTTTTCATTGTTATTCTTGGTCTATACTATTCTTGTGCCCTTGTTTCTATTGAGGGCTTTTTTTAAAAGGAATAACAACAATGAATTTTATTTTTACTCCTGCTATAGCTCTGACCAATAAACTCGCCTTTAAAGCAAAGTTTTCTTTATTAGCGTTGATTTTTTTTATTCCTATTCTTGCCAGTGGTTGGTGGATTGTTTCCTCCCAGTGGCAGCGTATCAATCAATATGATTTAGAAATTGAAGGGCTCGCTTTAATTAACAGCGCAATCAAGCTAGAGCAAGCTGTGCATAGCCAAGGAAACATCAATAGTCAGGCGGCAGTATTAAATAAGCAAGTCACTAACAGTTCATTTAAAAGTGAATTAGTACAGGCTATTCAACAAGTACAATCAATGGCTGAGTCGAATAAAACCTTTGAACAGCGTAATTTGATATTCGAGAAAAGCTTAGCATTTAGAGAGCTTACCGCTGCACTTAGCGGTTTAAGGCGAGAAAGCAATGCTGATGCATTTTATTTGGCTGGCATAGTTGAAGAAGCTTTACCGGCATTAAGTGAGTATTTATCAAGAACAGGTGAGTTGACGGCAACCATAATAGCAAACGATGGTTTCACCGCGGAAAGTTATACTTTGTTGGTGGCATTAGACAAACGTGTAGATGAGTTGCAAATGAAATTAGATAAAGCAAATAAGCAACTATTACGGGTAGATGAAGCCTTAATACAAAGTTATAAAAGTAACATTCAAAACTATATGGCTGCTATTGATAGTTATCAAAGTGCGTTACGCAGCAATGTTATCAACCCTGACAGTATTCAATGGCAAGCAAATCAAGCGACAAGTGCCATTTCATCAGCAAAAGAAAAGGGCAATACTCTCTTTAGCCAAAGTGAAAAATTATTAGCAGAAAAGTTACAGACCAGTAGGAATAGTAGTCTGTTGTCATTACTTTTTTTAGCTAGCGTATTAATTGGTGCCGCTATTATTACCGCTTATTTATTGGTAGTAATTTATTTATCAATAAAACAAAATGTTGCTGCTATTAATGAGGCATCATCAAGGCTTGAACAAGGTGATTTTACCCAAGATATTATTTCTCAATCGAAAGATGAGTTAGGGGATGTTGCCGATAAATTCAACCAAATGCAGCATAAAATTCATCAACTGCTGACACAATTTAATCAAGATGTTGAGCAACTTGAAATATCTGCCAACAATATTAATCAGCTATCAGACACCATGGCAGGTAGTTTGGCTAGCCAGCAAGAAAATACTCACAATGTTGTTAATGCTATGCAGCAAGTGAGTGAGTCGGTTAGCGTTATTTCGCAAAGTACTGATAGTGCTCGCGAAATAACTGAGCAAGCTAGCGCTAATGTCACGCAAGGGCAAAGTGTTATTAGTGAAACTACCACAGTAATCAATGAAATATCCCATGAAGTCAATGAATCTGCAACGGTAATTAATGAGTTAGCCGGCTTTAGTAACGACATAGGGCAGTTTGTTAATGTTATTAGGGAAATCGCTGATCAAACTAACTTACTTGCATTAAATGCAGCCATTGAAGCGGCAAGAGCAGGCGAGCAAGGTCGAGGTTTTGCCGTAGTTGCTGATGAAGTCAGAACCTTAGCTAGCAGAACACAAGAGTCTACGGGTGAAATTCAACGTATTATTGAGCAATTACAACAAGGCGCTGAAAAGTCAGTAGCTGCAATGAACCAAGGCGTGGTGCAAGCGGAAAATGGCGTTGAAAAAACTCAACAAGTAGCGGCAACCTTTCTAGAAGTTACTCAAAATGTAGAAGAAATTGTTAATGGCGCAGAGCAAGTGTCAACAGCTGTAGATCAACAAAGCCAAATGGTTGCTAATATTGAAACACATACCCAAAACATTGCTAATGGTGCTGATGAAGTTATGCAAGGTGCCCAAGATGCAGCGCAAGCAGGTAAACATTTATTGCAACTTGCGGATAACTTGTCACAACAATTAACAAAATTTACTTTAGAAAAATAAAAACTGACGTATACTGCTGCAATCGTGTTTATTGTTATATTTTTGGCTTTTGATTTTTGAAATGAATAATTTAGTGATTAGTGATGCAGATATTGAAATATTTGTTGCGCCCACACAGTACAAGCAACAATTATTATCTTTAATTGCTAATGCTCGCCGTCGTATTTTTATTACCGCACTCTATTTGCAAGATGATGATGCAGGTAGAGAAATAATGCATGCTCTTTATAAAGCCAAAGAAATAACCCCAGCATTAGATATAAAAATTTTTGTTGATTTTCATCGCGGTCAACGAGGGCTTATAGGTGAGAAAGAAAGTTTGGGTAACCGCGCCTTATATCTTGCTTTAGCTGAGCAGTACCCAGAAAAAATTGCTATTTATGGCATTGGTGTTAAACGAAAAGAGCTATTTGGTGTTTTGCACTTAAAAGGTATGGTTTTTGATGATGCGCTTTTTTATACGGGTGCCAGTATTAACGATATCTATATGCAACAAAACACTCGTTATCGTTTAGACCGCTATTATCAAATTAGTTGCTCTGCATTGGCAAATTCATTTTGCCAATATTTAAGTCACACCTTTATTGATTCTAAATTAGCTCCATTACTTAATGAAATTGAACTACCTAGTGATGCTCAACAAAAGCGCAATATTATTGCGCTAAAGTCGTTGCTAAAGACATCGTCTTACCAAATTTGTGCGCCAAGTAGTTACAAAAAATCGAGTATTATTGAAAACCCCATTTCAATTAAACCGTTAATTGGTTATGGCCGTCGTAAAAATAACTTAAATAAAGTTATTCGTAAAACCATTAAAAATACTCAACAAAAACTACTAATTTTCACTCCATACTTCAACTTACCGCCAGTATTGGCAAAAGATATTGTTAAAGCATTAAAACGCGGTGTCAGCATTACTTTAGTGGTGGGAGATAAAACCGCCAATGACTTTTATATTGCTGATGAAACCGAATTTAGTACCATTGGTATTGTGCCCTATATTTATGAAATGTTATTAAAACGCTTTGTAAAACGTTACCAAAATTATATTGATAAAGGCTTGTTAAATATTCATTTATGGCAACATCAAGATAACAGTTTTCACTTGAAAGGCATTATTAGTGATGAGCGTTATCACTTATTAACAGGCAGTAATTTGAATCCGCGCGCATGGGCATTAGATTTAGAAAATGGTATGCTGCTTGATGACCCTTCGCAAAGTTTAATGGTTAAAGTTGCGCCAGAGTTAATAAGTATTATGGAGCACACTAAAAAAATAAATCATTTTAGCGAGCTTGATGGTGTTAATGACTACCCAGAAAAACCCAAGAAGTTACTAAATAAAATACGCTTTGCCCAAATAGATCGTATTTTAAAGCGGTTTTTGTAGCCCATTACTTTTATAGGTAGCTTGTTTAGCCACTGGGCTGTGTAATTAAAACGCTTTTTTTGCTTCAAGCCTGATTTCAAAATTATCAATGTTAGGGTTATCACTTTGCGGAAAAGCAAAATCAATGTGAATAACATGACTATTACCTGCTGAGTGTGGTGAGTATAATCGAGCGCCAATGCCAGCAGAATATAACCAATTAGCTTCAATGTTCTTGATAGCCCCTAGCGCTTTAATTTGCCCAAATGTTCTAGCAGCATCAAAAAAAGCAACTCCCGCCAAATCAAATAATTTAAATAAGGTTATATAAGGGTAATAGCGTATTTCGTTAGTAAATTTAGCGCTATGCTCACCGTGCTGATATTGTAATGGGAAGCCACGTAAACCTGTATCACCGCCAATAGTTACCGGTTTGTCAAGGTATTGATTCTTACTTAGTACATTGGTGTTATTTAAATAAAAGCCCCAGTTTTCATTAAGATTGTAAAAATATTCGGTATTGGTTTTAAGTAACAAACGGCTGTTTTGTTGCTCATAAATATCACCATTTAATGTTATGTTCATCAGTAATAGCGTATGAGCATTAATTTCAAAGCCTTTATTAATGCTTGCTTGAAATAAAGCCCAAGCACTATTTGCTTTGCTACCATCACTAAGCCCTAGTCGAGAAGTAAACTGCCACCCATGATTAAAGTCTTCTATTTGGGTAATTAAATGAATATTAATGAGTTTTTTAAAGTTTTTTTCTATGTATTCAAGCCCTATCCACGGATAAATGAAATCGCGATCTTGAGGTAAGTAGCGCGAGTCAGGGTTGTTTTTTGCATTGTCTGCATATGAAAACTTGTGTTGATCTTGCGTAATGCCAACACGATATCGAAGCAAATTGTCTTGGTTATTAAAGTTTAACCAGGCGTATTCGGCATTTTTATAACTAATGTCATGTGCAAAAATAGCTGCGGTAGTATCGTTTTGATAAAGAGTATCATTGCGAGATTCTTCATTAAAACCAACTAAGTAAGCCTTGTTAGTGTAAAAGCTAGCAAAATGTTTTTGCAAAAATAAAGATTGGCGCCTACCGTCATCGTTATCAGCAAAGCGCAGTTTTAAATCAATGTTCTGTTTTCTAAATAGCGGAATAGTACTGGTGACTTTATAGCCTTTTCGTTGCGCGTTTTTAAAGCTTTCAATTTCGGCATCAATACCTAAACCTAATAAGTTACGTTCTTTAATACCAAAGCTATACGTACTTTCACCGCCTTGGCGGCCAAAACTAATAGTTGGTAATAACGACCAGTTATCCCATGTGGTAACCGTAATTTTTTCTATCTTTTTATCGTTAGTGACGCGTGCATCACGTAAATATCTTCTGCTGCGCAAATGCCTTTCTAACTCGGCTAAGTCGTCTGGGTTTTTATCGCATTTATTTAGAAAAAAAGCAGTTTCATTTTCAAGGGTAATTTTTTTTGTGTCGATATGAATAGCGTTTGCCCAGCGGTGTAAAAAAGTAAATCCTTTTTCTTTTTCATCAAATATCGTTTGTGGTTCAAAAATAATGCTAGGTTGAGTTTGATTACACAGATCGCTTTTGGCGCTTGATGCTTCGTTGATTATTGCTGGCGCGGGAACTTCTTGTGCTGAAATGCTATTGATAAGCACAAGCATTGTCATCATGGTAGAAAATAAAATATACAAACACTTACAGCGAAGAGAAATAATTAACCCCCTGTTACCAATGGTTATAATATAACTATAGTCGTAAATGATGATTTTTATTTATTTTCGCTGCTTTTGTTCATATTTTTACAGTAAACTATTCACTCTACATATTGATAATTGGTAATATTTACATGGACAAAAGAGCGTTTTTGAAAACAACAGCGCTAGCGTTTGCTAGCTCAGCTATTGCGCCAGTAGCTAGTGCATCTGCAAGCAAGCTGTCATTAAATCAGTTACCAACGGTTAATGTGGATATTACTCCGATTTCAGTTGCTGAACGAAAAGCAAGAATAACTAAAGCTCAAAGGTTAATGCAAAAAGAAGGCTTTGCGGCAATAGTGTTAGAGCCAGGTGCAGCTATGGATTATTTCACTGGAATACAATGGTGGCGAAGCGAAAGACTCACCTGCGTTGTTATTCCAAGGGAAGGTGACATAGCAGTTGTTTGTCCCTTTTTTGAAGAGCCAAGCATAAGAGAATCTTTAGCTGTTGGTCATGACGTTAGAGTTTGGCAAGAGCATGAAAGCCCATTTGCCAAAGTCAGTCAATTAATAAAAGAGCGATCTGGGGCTAAAGGAAAAGTCGGCTTTGAAAAAACCGTAAGGTATTTTGTTTTAGAAAAAACAATGTCGTTATTGCCTAATGCAAGTCACACTAGCGCAGAGTCAATAACACTGGCTTGCAGAATGTATAAGAGTAATCATGAACTGCAATTGTTGAGTAAAGCCAACGAAGTAACACTACGAGCTTACGAATATGTCTATAGCCAATTGAAAATTGGTATGTCGCAAAGTGATGTTAAATCACTGATGAAAAGCACTTTATCTAAATTAGGCGGGCATAGCCCTTGGTGTTTGGCTTTATTTAATGAAGCCAGTGCATTTCCTCATGGCACTAAACAAGAGCAAGTTATTAGCGAGGGCTCTACTGTGCTGATGGATTCAGGTTGCAGTGTACATGGTTATCAAGCCGATATTAGTAGAACCTTTGTTATCGGTTCAGCGACAAAAAAGCAAAAACATATTTGGACTACAGTGAGACAAGGGCAAGCCATCGCCTTTGAGCGCGCCAAAGTAGGTGTTGAGGCTGGCTTTATTGATGATGCCGTTAGAAAATATTATCAAACCTTGAATTTTGGACCCAAATATAAATTGCCGGGCTTATCTCACCGAACGGGTCATGGCATAGGTATGGAAGGGCACGAAAGTGTTAACTTTGTTCATGGAGAGCAAACACTGTTGGCCAGTGGTATGTGTTTTTCCAATGAACCGGGTATTTATATACCCGGAAAATTTGGTGTTAGGCTTGAAGATTGTATGTACATGGGAGCAGAAAAAGCCCATTGGTTCACTGAGCCGCCTACATCATTAGATGATCCCATAGGAAAAGTTACTCCACTCAAATTACCGCTATAGAAAAATAAGAGAAAAATAAGGATAAAGAAGTCATGTTTTCAGAACAACTAATGCCACGTTTTAGTGATACTGATGCTCTTGGGCATATTAACAATACTAAAGTGCCAGTATGGTTTGAGGGCGCAAGAGAGCCTATATTTAAACTATTCATTCCCGATTTAGACCCCAAAAAATGGCAACTTATTATTGCTAAAATTGAAGTGTCTTATCACGGTCAGCTGTTTTACGGACAAGCTGTTGAAGTACGCACTTATATCAGCCGTATTGGCGGTGCATCGTTTGATGTCTATCAAGAGCTTTGGCAGCATGGGGAAAAGTGTGTTTCTGGCACGGCAGCGATGGTAAATTTTGATTATCAAACGCAAAAGTCACAAAAAATATCAGCTGAAATTCGTAATGAATTAGCGAAACATAGTTATCAAACAGAATAATGACTTTTTAGCTAATTTGATAAAAATCAATTAGCTAAAAATAAATAGCTTTTAATCGAAAAAAGCGCTCGAATTTGATCGGTTCTCCCTATAGAATTACTCTCTTAATAATTTTTTAAAACGCTAAAGTAAGTGGCTTATTAAACGCCCAACTTGTTTTAGTAATGCACAATCAATAGGATTTTTCATGGCAGGTGTAAATAAAGTAATAATTGTAGGTAACTTAGGCAAAGATCCTGAGGTACGTTTTATGCCAAATGGCGGCGCAGTAGCAAATATTACTGTTGCAACGTCAGATACATGGAAAGACAAGCAAACCGGTGAGCAAAAAGAAAAAACTGAATGGCACCGTGTAGTTATGTTTGGTAAGTTAGCTGAAATTGCTGGCGAATATTTGAAAAAAGGCTCTAAAGTTTACCTTGAAGGTTCATTGCAAACACGTAAATGGACTAACCAACAAGGACAAGATCAGTATACTACTGAAATTGTATTACAAGGCTTTAACGGTGTAATGCAAATGTTAGATGGTAAATCTTCAGGTCAAAGTGGTGGTTTCCAAAATAACAATGCTCAGCAACAAGGCGGTGGCTTCCAAGGTCAACAGCAAGCGCCACAGCAATCTGGTGGTTTCCAAGCTCAGCAAGGTGCTCAACAACAAGGTGGTTTTGCTCCACAGCAACAAGCACCACAGCAGTCTTATAATAAACCAGCACAACAAAGCGGTGGTTTTTCTCAGCAAGGTCAACAACAAGGCGGCTATACTGCTCCTGCTCAACAACAAGGTGGCTTTGCTCAGCAAGGGCAGCAACAAAATCAACAAGCACCTAAAGTGAATCCTCAAGAGCCTTCAATAGATTTTGATGACGACATTCCGTTTTAATTTCTGATAAAACAGTTTTTATAGGGTAATATATTTTAAAAATCCCTCTGGTTATGTTTTTTGAGGCTTTTAGCTTTGTTAAACAAAATCAGAGGGATTTTTTACCACTATAATGATCAAAGCATGCCGTCTATCCTAGTTGCCTGAATTTAGTTGACCACGTTATGTGAAATTGGATACCACACATGCATGTCACCATCACCTAAAGTACCCTTGAACTTTTTCCTCAAAGACCAATGTGAACGAATAATTTCAAATATTTTAGGGTTCTCTATTTCACCAGCACGATGCAATGTAGTAATTATTATTATGTTCCTTCTGTTGTATTTTTCTAATGCTTTAGAAAATGTATCAAAATCACGAATGTATAAATAATCGTCAACCACAGTTGGAGGTTTTAATTTATTCCGATAATATTTAATGCCTTTTTCTGCTAGATGAATAGCGATAACTTTATCTGTTGGCTTTCTAGTCTTTTCTATAAAGTTAATTGTGTTGGTATAATTTTGTTTAGGATGAGCATAGTAACGATTTAACGTATATAGTGATAAAATAATAACCAATCCTACAAAGTTAATTAATATGACATTAGCAACTTTATGTGGATTTGAAAAATTTCTTGTTATGTAATTGCTCGCTATCTCAACACCTTCAATTAAACTTGCAAAGGCTATTGCCATACCAAATAGAAAAAATCGGGGTGATATAGTAAGGTCGTTTATGATTATATACAGAAGTAATAAAAGTAAAGGTAATGATAAGCAAAGAGTAAGTAATATTGCACGCTTTAGCAATGACAAATACGAGCAGTATCGCTAAGCCTAACCAGACAATTGCACCAAACCCTGCCAGCAATCCATTTATTATTTCAGTTAAAAACTCAAATGAAAAAAAGTCGAAACCGGTAGATTTCTGAGAATATACCTGTTTTACCAAGACTAAAAGCTGAGGAATAATAGTGGCATAAAGGTTAAATGTTAATAATGCGACAGCAGAAAAACTGAGAGTTGAATTAATTAAGGTTGGCAATTTGTTTTTTTTCTTCCATATGCTAATTATACAGATCAAGCCATGTGAAAAAACTACAAAAACACTGTTGATGAGAGAGGCCATATTCAAAAATGAAAACATTGCAAAGAGTAACCAATGCTTGCGATTATTTGTTTTTAAAGACTTTAATAAATAAAGAGTGGAAATAAGCGAGAAAAAAATATGTGAAATATAGCCACGAGCGTTCTGGGAAAAATATATATGCTGGTATGAGACAGTCAAAATTGCCGCTACAGCGATAGCATGCCAAAACCCCATGGCCCGACGGACTAAAAAAAATAATGCGGGTACTGTCAGTATTCCTAAAATTGCGGTGGGTAATCGAATTGCCCATTCACTATCACCGAAAATAATCATGGAAAGTTTGACTAATAGTGTATTTAAAAGATGATGATTCGTACCTTCATATAAACTTAATAGTTCACCTAAAGTATGTTTGCTGAAATTGACAGTTACTACTTCGTCTAACCATAAATCAGTATCCAGTCTATAAAATCGTAATATAGCGGCAACGCCTACAATAAAAATAATTATAAATTGTTGTTTTTTATCGTGAAAGTTGTTCTTTTCTAGTGTTGGTGTTTGAGCTTCTGTGCCAAGTATCATTATTTTTTTATAACCAACAGCAATGGCAAGTAAAAAAGCAGCATCCAGATATAGCGAAGTTTTCAACAATAGTATGCCTGAAATCGGGAAGTCTCTGACAGCCTGTGACAAAGGTAACGCGGTGTACCAAGCTGTGGGGATAAAAAGAGCGAGTAGCCCTAATAAGGTGGCAGTAAAAAAGAAATATTTACTCATGAAGTCGAGTTACCTGAAGTAAGATACTTAATATAATAACTTATCATAAGTGAATGTTAACTGTGCAGAAATAAAAATAAAAGTAGAAGTTATCTAGGAGGGGATTTTACTCAGCAAAAAATTAAAAACTATGTAGAATGAAGAAAGGATTTTTTTTTAGGAGTTATAGTGACATCAACAAACTTTGATATTGTCATCATAGGAGGAGGCTTTTATGGCTGCAGTCTTGCTTTACATCTTCGAAAAAGATTTAATCGCATATTGATAATCGAGAAAGAATGTGAGCTACTACAACGCGCATCGCTGATAAATCAAGCTAGAGTGCATAATGGATATCATTAGCCTAGAAGTATTCTTACTGCTTTTCGTTCACGTCAAAATTTCCAACGTTTTGCCAATGAATATAGCGAATGTATTGTTACTGATTTTGATAAATATTACGCGATTAGTCGTTTAAATTCTAAAGTAACAGCAGAACAATTTCGAATATTTTGTCAGCGTATTCAGGCACCAATCGAGGAAGTGTCCCCTGAAATATCTGAACTATTTAACCCCAATTTAATTGAATGTGTATTTAAAGTGAATGAATTCGCCTTTGATGCTGAGAAATTGAAAGAGCGAATGCAACAACAGCTTGCGGATAATGACATTGAAGTTTGGACATCTAGTGATTGTACTGGTTTTAACTATGATGACTCAAAAAACTTTAATATAAGTATTTTGAGTCATGACATTGAGCAGCAAGTAAGTTCACGCTATTTGTTTAATTGTACCTATTCTTCAATTAATCGAATTAATCACATTTCAAAACGACTAAAAATACCCCTTAAACATGAGCTTACAGAAATGGCATTAATAAAGATGCCTGAGGCTTTTCTGGATTTTTCTATTACAGTTATGTGTGGGCCATTTTTTTCAATCATGCCATTCCCTTCGAAGGGATTACACACCTTAAGCCATGTGCGTTATACACCACATTGATCTTCCCCAAATATTGTAGACATCTTTTATTTAGAAAATGAAGTATGATGAGAGATGTTATGAGTAATAATAAATACCCCAAAGAATTCAAAGA
>Ga0316205_10002031_pt1 | contig 22443 bp, 16 predicted proteins | sample 3monthpyrite_MG_FD_204941 | JGI IMG/M metagenome (GOLD analysis project Ga0316205, IMG submission 204941) | Microbial mat bacterial communities from mineral coupon in-situ incubated in ocean water Damariscotta River, Maine, United States -... | ecosystem: Environmental > Aquatic > Marine >... | reverse complement strand
GAAGGGGAAAGTTATCGTAGAAAACAGGCAATGAAATCAAATCCAAAAACCGGCCAAGTTAATTGACGCCGACCGGCCAAAGTAGTTGACGTCTGATACATATTTTGATGATCAAAGCCAAATAGTACGAAAATACCAATTTGTATAACCGTTAAATATCGTCTAAATTTTGTAATCATTGTACCTATATCTGCAGGATGTTCATTTAGTTTAGTGTAATTACCAAATTTTTTCGTAGTTAGTATCTTGTTTGAGTTGAATGATAGTGTTTTTAAACCTAGTTCCGATATCTTCGAAACGTTATTTACTAAACATGAGCGAAACTAGCCCTTCATTTACAGTTATCTGGCAGGACCTTACCAAGGCTATTAGTAACACGGATATTACTGAATAGAAAGTAGTCATTTTAGGCAAAATACTTCGGGTCCATTTAAAAAGTCAATACAATTTATGACTTAGAAATTGTTGTAATCCTTTCGACAGCATGACATAGATTAACAAAGTTTTGCCTGGCATTGATTTGTGCGTACTGATGGCTCAGCAGGAAAGAGTATTGCTGAAGGGTGGCTCATTGATTGTCAACCAATCTTCCAAAGCCGCGTTGTAATACATGAACACATCAATCTAAAAGGCAATCACAATGAAAAACATCACTATTATCGCGTTAACAATGGGATTCCTGCTTGCAGCAAATCATGTTTTTGCAGGCACACCCATTTTAAATGAGCGTCAACAGAATCAAAAACAACGTATTAAACAGGGCGTTAAATCAGGTGAGCTGACTAAAAAAGAAACCAAAAGAATGGTGAGAGGTCAAAAGCAGTTGAATTATTTAGAGCGTAAAGCGAAAGCTGATGGCGTTGTTACTAAAGAGGAGCGAATTCGTTTGCAGCGTAAGGCGAGTAAAGAATCAGTTAAAATCGCTAAAAACAAACACGATAAACAACAACGCCCAAAAGCGAAAGACTAACGAGGTATATTGTGTCTGGCTCTTTAGGCAAATATATGGATGCGGCAACCTGATTAGGCTATTAGGCAAAAGCAAATTCGTACTAGTCATTTTTTTACCCAGATTACGGCAAATCTTCAGCTACACTTAATAAAGTAAGAGTGTAATCAAAAAGAGAGTCTATCTGGAGCCCAAATGAGCCGATTAAAAATTGCCGTTATAGATGACGCAACAATGATCCGTGATCTGATCAAAAAATTTATCCGCCAGAATTTCGATGATGCTACTGTGTTTGATGCTAACAACGGTCAGACTGGAATGAATTTGTTAAAAAGACAACCTGTTGACCTGATTTTATGCGATTGGGAAATGCCGGAAATGAACGGCGAAGAGCTGCTTTGTTGGGTGCGTGAGCAAGATCAGTTGAAGAATATACCTTTTATCATGGTGACTAGCCGCGGCGATAAAGAATTTGTGGTTAAAGCGATTCAGTCTGGTGTTAGCGATTATTTGGTAAAACCTTTTAATAACAAACAGTTTTTGGACAAAGTGGCAAAAGCGTTGAAACGTCATGGGATTGAAATGCCAGTAAGTTCCGCCCATAAAACAGCGCTGGGTGGCGGAGATTCAGTGTCCGTTCTTACGGCTCAACATGCTAAGCCTGTGCAGAAAGAGAAAGTCAAAAGAACGCTGACAAAAGGGGTGGCGTTACTCAGAACCGCTAATGGAGAAGTCCGCTGCGCTTTGAAGCAGCTGGATCTTAAAAGCATGTTAGGTGTTTTTAAGTATAATAATTACATGCCTGTCTTGCTGGAGCAAGTATCGATCGATATGGAATTTCATCGCGGGGAAGAGCAAAAGGTCATGCGGATCAATGGGTTTATTCAAATGCTGAAAAGCAATGAGCACCATCCCCAAAGTGAGTTGATCCAGGTTAAAGTCTTTTTTACCGATGAAGACCCCCAAAAACGCGCTTTAATTTCGGAATACGTGGGTCAATTTGGTTAATTCTCAGATATGGTCAATAAACAAAACCTGAATACGGTGATTAAAAATGCTTGTCCAGCGATTGAAAGGTTTGAAGACAGTGATTAGAGTTAATTTAACGGAAAGCATAGTTACAAAATAATGATCTAATAAGCTTGACCCTATACCTACCACAGGGCTTATAATACGAACAATTCTCAATTGCATTAAAAGTGGTTTCGACAAGTTCATGAATTCTAGTCGCGCAATAACAACTTACCTTGAAGTCAATATCTCTGTTAAATATTTTCACAAAAGGTTTATCAAGCTGATTTTATTTGTCGGTTATTTGTTGGCAAGTAATGCATCGGCAAACACTCATTCGGAAGAATTGCGTCAGTTATTGCAACTTACGGAATACATTGGCGTTGATTACTCCGCAGCGATTGTCGACGGCGAGGTTGTCGATAAAGGTGAATTTCAGGAAATGCTGGAATTCTCCCAAATAATCGCCGAGAAAAGTATTACTTTGTTGAGCGATGAGCAGCCTATCCTAACCCTATCGCAATCTTTAAAAGATGCTGTGGAGAAAAAAGAGTCGACTGATATTGTTCAAAACATTACGGCTGAATTAAAAACCTTATTACTAAAAAAGTCCCCTCAGCTATCTCTACCTAAATCACTATTGCCACTAGAAGAAACCAAAATATTATTCCAAAATGATTGTTCAAGCTGCCATGGTCTAACCGGTAAAGGCGATGGATTACTTGCTAAAGGGCTAGTGCCTGAACCAACAAATTTTGCCGATAATGACAGAGCCATGAATCGATCCATTTTAGGGCTTTATGATGTTATCGCTGGCGGTATTGAAGGAACGGCCATGTCTTCATACAATCAGTTGACAGTCAAACAACGCTGGTCGCTCGCTTTTTATGTAGGCAGCATGGGATTTATTTCAGGCGCATTGCACAATGAATCCAAAGAGGTTAATGAACTGCGCGGAGACTTGTCACTCGAAAGATTGGTCATGTTCAGCCCTAATGAATTAATTCGCAGCCAACCAGCGGGCCTGCGCAATACTATCGAACAGTTAAGATCCGAGCCAACAGCGTTATTTTCGCAAGCAAAAAATCCACTCACTATTACTTTTAACCAATTGGATAAGGCATTGGTTGCTTACCAGAATAAGGAGTTTGACAATGCCAGGCGATTGGCAGTTAGCGCTTATTTAGACGGATTCGAATTGATTGAGAATAGTCTGGATGCACACGACAAAACATTACGAAAAAATATAGAATCGAAACTCTTAAATTTAAGAAAACACCTTGATGGCAGCTCAAATGCTAGTGAAGTTAAGCAATTAATGTTAGAGCTAACATTGCAACTAGAGGAGGCTCGGCGGTTATTGGAAGAATCGTCAATGTCTGATGCCACCCTGTTTAGCGCCAGCTTTGTTATTTTACTGCGTGAGGGATTAGAGGCCTTATTGGTCGTGATCGCGCTTTTGACTATTCTCCGGCGATCCCACAAAAAAGAGGCCGTTAAATATGTTCACTTTGGCTGGGGCGCAGCAATAGTAGCCGGTCTTTTAACTTGGGTAGTTGCACAACAACTCATAATGATTAGTGGCGCCAGTCGTGAAATCATGGAAGGTGTGGCTGCCATGCTAGCCGCTGTCGTTTTGTTTTACGTGGGTTTTTGGATGCACAGTAAATCACAAGCTGACCAATGGCAGCGCTATATTCAGCAGAACATTGACCGTAGACTAAAAGCGGGAACCCTTTGGGGGATTTCAGGCTTGGCATTCATCGCTGTCTATCGCGAGGTTTTCGAAACCGTGCTGTTCTATCAGTCGTTATTAACTCAGGCAACCACTTCTCAAGAATTGGTCCTTGTTGGTGGTTTTGGTCTTGCTGTGCTTATTTTGATGTTAATCACTTGGTTGATGATCCGATATTCAGTCAAATTGCCCATTAGTCGATTTTTCTCTACTACAACAATCTTGCTGCTTGCTCTCTCTTTTATTTTGGCGGGAAAAGCGATTTCGGCACTGCAGGAAGCCGCTTTGATCGACATTTCAGCTTTACCGGTTAGTTTTCAAATCGATTGGCTTGGAATTAATTCAACATGGCAAGGCGTTGGTGTACAGCTCTTAATTTTATTATTATCGTTTGCAATGATGTCAAAAAATTGGTTCAAAATGAAATTGGGACTAAGGTAAAATGAATTTGAAGATAAATATCAATATCTTTAGATTATAGGACTGTGAATTAATAAATCTTGTAAAATACCACAGTCTTTTACTGAGCGAACGGTGCTACATTTTGCGCGTAAAGTGCCCAGTGAATCTTTGAGTTTGTTGAGCTCCAAAATACGCGTATTTATTTGAGAAATATGCGAATCAATTAAATTATTGACTTCTTTGCATTGTGTTTCGGGTGATCGTTTTAATTCTAACAATTGTTTAATTTCTGCCAGTGTTATATCTAAATTTCGACAATGTTTAATGAATGTTAACTGCTCTAAATTTGACTGGCTATATAGTCGATAGTTTCCGTCACTGCGCCTCGGCGCACTCAATAAGTGCTCTTTTTCGTAGAATCGGATGGACTGTACAGAGCAACCCGTTAGTTTTGCCAATTCACCTATTTTCAAAATATCTACCCACATACTTGACTCTATAGTAACTATAGAGTCTAAGCTGGCAGTATCAAAGTTGCAAGTTGTGTAGTTGTAAAAATTTGAGAGAGCAAAAAATGAAATACCTTATATTGTTTATCTTTGTGTTGGTTAATGTCCCAAATGCCTATTCTGAAGAAGGGCAAAAAAACATCACGGTTTACAAAAATCCTGAATGCACCTGTTGTACTAAGTGGGTTAAATACCTGAAAAAGAAACAATACAACGTCACTGAAGTGATCACTCGTAATGTTTTGGCTGAAAAGGAAAGATTAGGTGTTCCGCCGAAAGTGGCAGCTTGCCATACCGCTGTTATTGATGGGTATGTTATTGAGGGGCATATCACTGACAGAGACATAACGCGTTTACTTCTTTTTAAACCGGATATTAAGGGGATCGCCGTTCCGGGTATGCCAATTGGTACACCCGGCATGGAAAGTGGAGACTATACTATTCCTTACAACGTAATGAGTTTTGATAAAGATGGAAACGTTGAAATTTATATTGAGCATTGACTCTAAGTTTAAAGGTTCATATGTCATAAGGTGGTTAAGGAAAACATGACAATTTTGGGCCCAAACCCCATAAATAGTTTGTACCGAATAATCGGAATTCGTTCTGAAATGAGCAAAGTTCACTATTCTTAATCCATGTTTGACTCTATAGTTACTATAGAGTTTAAACTGTCTACAATCACGGTTGAAAGTTTAGAGTCAATTACCTCTAAATTGACTAAGTTGGTAGAGTTAACACAAATCGATTATGCCAAATATATTGCTTTCAGAGAAATCAAAAAACAGGCTAGGTTACGTCCTTGTTTGCTTGATTGCATTACATTCTTTGATAGACATTTCACCGGTCGAGACTTTATTTGATTTTTCAGACAATATTAATGATTCGAGTCTATCGGGTAATGCTGATAGTCGCTATCAGCAGTTTGATATCGAAACATTGACAGCTCAAGACAAGGAATCGAGGAAAAGCACTCAATTCGAATGCCAAAATAATTGTTGTTGTCACCTATTTTTCTCATATTCAGAATCGATAGAGACTGTTGAAAGAATAGCCCAGTCACCAAACTTTAAAAGATTAGAACAAATCGAAATAATTCACTTCTCCTTTTTTAGGCCTCCAATCGTCTAACTCATATCACCAGTATTTTCTAATAAGAGTTTTTTACGCTCTTAAATCTTATTTTTAACCTCTTAGGTATTTTAAAAATGTTATACACGTCGGTCAAGCGAGCTATTAGCTCGCCGGATATCTTTAATTTCGAAAAACTATTTTTAGTGCTTGTGCTTATATCAAGTTTTTTTATTGCAGGCGCTCAAGGAAATGATTCCATTGAGAGCAATCAAAACAATTTTCTTACGCTCAGAAACGCGCTGGAATTATCCATTCAACATAACCCTTCGCTTAAAGTCTTTCAGTTTAAAGATGAAGCTTTAGTGGGGAATTATCAAACAGCCAATTTAAAACCAAAATACGGACTCAATGTTGAAGCCGAGCAGTTTGCTGGTACAGGAGAACTTAATGGCATTGAAGGTCTTGAAGTTACGGTGTCTCTTTCTTCAGTTATCGAAATGGGAGGAAAACGAGATTCTCGATTGGGTTTGGTTTCGTCAAAGCGCAACCTACTTGTAACGGAAAAACAGATCCAGTCGCTGGATCTGCTCGGAGAAGTGACTCGGCGCTATATCGAGTTACTAGCCGCTCAAGAAATGGCGGAATTGGCGGAGGATGCTTTTGGTCTAACCAAAAATTCTGTTCAAATTGTTAAAAAAAGAGTGAGGGCTGGCGCGACACCAGCGATAGAGTTAAAACGCGCTGAAGCAGCTAATGCGCAGGCAGAGTTAAACCTGGCTTCTGAACGTCAACAGTTGAATTATCGTCGTATTGCGTTAGCCGCTTTGTGGGGAGAAAGAGTTTTTAATTTTGATTCAGCTCACGGAAATTTGTTCCATTTTGGTAATGATGTCGAGTTCAATACTCTCTACTCAAAAGTGGAGAGGAACCCTTTAATACAGGTGTTTGCCGCTCAGGAAAGAATGAACAAAGCAAAATTACGTCTTATCAAGACGGAGTCTAGTGCCAATGTTCAGTGGTCGGTTGGAATAAGGCAAACTCAGGAAACGAATGACACATCTCTAGTTGCAGGATTTAGTATGCCGTTAATTTCATCCAACAGAAATCGTGGCGAGATTATTAGTGCACTAGCCGAACGTAATCAAACATACGTGCAAAGAGAAGTCGCTGTTATTGCAATGCATTCGCAGCTTTATCGTGCGTATCACAATCGCAAACAAGCAATAATAACCGTCGAACAATTAAATCAGGCGATCATACCGGCACTTAAAGAAGCTATGACGGGCACACTTGCAGCCTATCAACAGGGGCGTTATGGCTATTTAGAAACGGTGTCTGCTCGGCAAGAGTTGATTAATGCAAAACGTCTTTTGATAGAAGCTTCTTCAGCCGCATTAAGTTATGCAGCGGAAATAGAGCAACTGACTGCAGAGCCGATTGCTGCGACAGAGTATGGTGAACCCAAAGAATTTACAGGATTTAAAAAATGAAATTAATCAATAGCAAAAAAATTAGTGCTGTAGGAATAACGACGTTCAGTCTGTTTCTGTTACTATTTTCGAATTTTTCGATGTCCGATGAAGATGAAGAAAATGACGAAGGGCGGGAAGATGGAAAAATAGAACTGAGCCAGCAACAAATTAAACATTCGGAGATCGAGTTATCCAGGGTCTCTGGAGCAATGATTAATGAGTCCTTTTCAGTTTATGGAAGGATCGAAAGAAATGCAGAAAAAGAACAAATGATCAGCGCGCGTTATGAAGGAAGAATTATAGATATAACTAAGCGGGTCGGCGACAAAGTAAACAAAGGAGACTCAATCGTCACCATTGAAGGCAACGAAAGTTTGAGAGAATATACCCTTCGATCAGAAATAAACGGGGTTATTGTTGAACGAAATGTAAATAGAGGAGAACAGTCTGGTGGCGATGTATTATTTGTCATACAGGATTTTTCTGATGTTTGGGTTGAGTTATCCGTGTTTCCTAAAAATGCTTCAAAGGTACACATCGGCCAAAAAGTGAGAGTGATAAGTATAGATAAAAAGATCGTTAGTGAAGGTGAGATTATCTATATTCCCTCTTTAAGTAATCAAACTAATCAAGCTATGATAGTGCGAGTACTCCTGAACAATGTCGAGAGAAAATGGCGCCCCGGTGATTTTGTCAACGCGGAAGTAATTCTATCTGAAACGCTTGTAGATATGGCGATCAAAAATAATGCTATTCAAATTTTGGACGGAAAGCCAAGTGTTTTTGTAAAAGAAGGTGATCTTTTCGAAGCGCGTAATATTACGATAGGACGATCGGATGGTGAGTATAGTGAAGTGTTATTGGGCGTTAAAAAAGGGGAAAGTTATGTTGTTAAAAATAGTTTTATTCTGAAATCCGAGATAGGCAAAGGGGAGATCGAAGACGATGATTGATAAGTTAATTCAGTTTTCAATTGCCCGTCGTTGGCTGATCATGTTTCTCGTTTTGGCCACCAGTGCCGTTGGCGTCTGGAACTACAATAATTTGCCGATTGATGCCGTTCCCGATATTACCAATGTTCAGGTGCAAATTAATACCGAGGCACCAGGCTATTCACCGCTGGAGGTGGAACAGCGAATAACTTACTTAGTCGAACTTGCGATTACGGGTTTGCCAAAAGTAGAAAGCACTCGCTCGATTTCTCGTTACGCATTGTCTCAGGTGACCGTTGTATTTGAAAAAGGTACCGACATATATTTCGCACGCAATCTAATCAACGAAAGGTTACAGCAAGCTAAAAGTGATATGCCTAATGGTATCGAGCCCGTTATGGGACCGGTAGCAACGGGTCTAGGAGAAATATTTCATTACGCAGTCCATGCGGAAAAAGACGCACGACAAAAAAACGGTCAACCATTCGACGCAACGGCATTACGTACTTTGCAAGACTGGGTTATTCGGCCGCAATTGAGGTTAGTGCCTGGCGTAACTGAAATTAATACGATAGGTGGTTTTGAAAGACAGTTTCATATAACGCCATCGCCTGACAAACTATTAGTCTATGGTATAAGTTTTGATGATTTGGTCGATGCGTTGGAAAATAACAACGCGAATATTGGTGCAGGTTATATCGAAAAAAACGGCGAACAGTATTTGATTCGCGCACCTGGTCAGGTTGCTGATATTCCTGCTATCGAAAAAATAATTGTCACCAGCAGGGGAGGAGTGCCGATACTCGTTGGTGATGTGGCGGATGTAGGATTTGGAAAAGAGCTAAGGACAGGAGCCGCCACGCGAGATGGAGAGGAAACGGTATTGGGTACTGCTGTCATGCTGTTAGGGGGTAACAGCCGAGCAGTATCGGAAGCCGTCGCAGCCAAATTAAAAGAAGTGAACAAAACACTGCCAGACGGCGTTGTCGCTGAACCCGTTTATAACCGAACGGTGTTGGTGGATAAAACAATAGCAACAGTTCAAAAAAACTTAATTGAAGGTGCCATTTTAGTTGTTGTTGTTTTACTGGTTATGTTGGGTAACGTGAAGGCCGCATTACTAACGGCTGCCGTTATACCTTTGTCGATGTTAATGTTGATGACTGGCATGGTCGAAAATAACGTTAGTGCAAATTTGATGAGCTTAGGAGCACTTGATTTCGGTTTAATTGTTGATGGGGCCGTTATCATTGTAGAAAATTGTATCTCACGGTTAGCGGGCAAACAGCATCATTTAGGACGATTATTAAAAATTGAAGAACGCTTCCACGTTGTTTTTTCTGCCACTAAGGAAGTTTTTACTCCAAGTTTAATTAGCGTTCTGGTTGTCATATTAGTCAATTTGCCTATTTTAGCCTTGACCGGCGTGGAGGGTAAAATGTTTACGCCAATGGCGCTGGCTGTCATTATGGCGTTAGTTGCTGCGCTAATATTATCGCTGACGTTTGTACCCGCCGCCGTTGCAATTTTACTGAGTGGACATATTACAGAAAAAGAAAATATCATTGTTAGAAATGCGAAACGATTTTATGGGCCAATCCTAAACTACGCGCTTCGTTTTCGTGTTCTGGTTTTGATAGGAGCGGTTCTATTCATCGGACTTTCTTTGCAAATAGCATCTAAAATGGGCACGGAATTTATACCCAATCTTGATGAAGGCGATATTGCAATCCAATCACTACGCATACCTGGGACAAGTTTAACTCAATCGTTAGAAATGCAGTTTCAACTTGATAATGCGATTATGGAATTGCCAGAAACAAAAACCTATTTCTCTCGTGTAGGTACGGCTGAAGTTGCTAGTGATCCTATGGGACCAAATATTTCGGACGGCTACTTAATGCTTAAGGATCGAAAGCATTGGCCTGATCCTGAAAAAACCAAAGCGCAATTATTGGATGAAATCAAAAATAAACTGGCACTGATTCCAGGCAATGCTTTTGAAATTAGCCAGCCGATTCAAATGCGTTTTAACGAACTGATTTCTGGTGTGCGCTCCGATCTTGGTATTAAGATATTTGGTGACGATTTAGATCAGCTATTGGAGTCAGGAAATCAAATTGCCGCTATTCTTAAGAAAATTAAAGGAGCGGAAGGCGTAAAAGTTGAACAGGTTTCTGGATTGCCCATTCTAAATATTGTGTCAAATCGCAAAGCTCTGTATCGGTATGGATTAAATGTATCAGATGTTCAGTCGGTTATCGCAACCGCTACGGGTGGTGAAGAAGCGGGACTTATTTTTGAAGGTGATAAGCGTTTTTCTATCGTTGTTCGATTATCGGAAAATATGAGGTCCGATTTGAACGCGCTGGAACGCTTGCCTATCCCGCTAGGTGATGGGAGTTATGTTCCTTTAAATGAAGTGGCTGAGTTAGTTTTAGCGCCTGGCGCAAACCAAATTTCAAGAGAAAATGGTAAACGTCGTCTAGTGGTTAGCGCAAATGTTAGAGGTCGTGATTTAGGCGGGTTTGTTGCCGAGGTACAGAAAAAAATCGAAGATAACGTCAACCTACCACCAGGTTACTGGTTAGGCTACGGTGGAACATTTGAACAATTGCAATCGGCATCTGCCAGACTTACATTATTGGTACCAGTTACTTTAGTCATGATTTTCGCATTACTAATGATGACCTTCGGCTCCCTCAAAGATGCGTCATTGGTTTTTAGCGGTGTCCCCCTGGCTTTAACTGGCGGGGTAATTGCTCTTTGGCTTAGAGATATCCCACTTTCCATTACTGCAGGAGTCGGATTTATTACTTTATGTGGTGTGTCCGTACTAACTGGCGTAATGATGGTTTCTGCCTTTAGAGATGAGCTCAATAATGGCGCTTCAATTGAAAAAGCAATTGTCGTAGGTGCCATGCAAAGGTTAAGGCCAATCCTAATGGTTGCACTTGTTGCAGCGCTGGGGTTTTTACCAATGGCACTTAACAATAGCACAGGCGCGGAAGTACAGCGGCCACTTGCGACGGTAGTAATTGGCGGAATAATATCTTCTACTCTGTTATCGTTATTAGTGCTGCCAGGACTATATCGGATCGCATATAGTAAATTGAAGGCGCTCGGTGAGTAAAAATAAGAAGCCATTATTTAATCCGCGATCCTATTAGGGAACGCGGTAATATTTTTCAAATTATGACAAAACAAAATTTGGAGTTAATACTATGAAAGAGATAAAAGCTTATATACATCATATTCGATCGGCTGCGGTTACAGAGGCATTACGCGATGCAAATTACAAAAACATTACGCTTATTGATGTGAAGGGAACATTGAGCGCGCTGTGTGAGTCTGAACAAAAACTCTCAGACGAAGCGGGGGTCATTATATCCGAGGTGAAGATCGAGTTGATATGCGAGGACCAGCAGGTTGAAGAAGTCGCTCAAATTATCAAAAAGCATGCTCAAATTGGTAAAGATATTTCAGGATGGATTTATATCAGTCCCGTAGATAGGGCAATAGCTATTGAATAAAAAAATTGGAATGTTTTAATTAGTAAGAATAGTTAATTATATCGAATAATATTCTTAAATGTTCAATCAAAGGTAACAACTATGAGCAATAATAAAAATACTGACTGCGGCGGTACTTGTGATATCAAAATGGATATAAATGAGCAAAAAGCCGATTCAACTAGAACAGAAATTCCTGATGGTTTTAAGCGCCAGACTTTCTTTATTAATAATATGGACTGCCCAACTGAGCAAGACTTAATTGAAAAGAAGCTACTACCAATGCAGGGCATTGCTCATCTACAATTTAATTTACTCGATAGAAAACTCACGGTTGAATATTCCGACTTGGATATTAAAACCATTAAATCGGCATTAACGAGCATTGGTATGAATGCGGTTAGCGTAGAAGAGAAGATAAACTCTTTCGGGCAGAATTTAAAATCATCAGGCTCTTCAATTAGTTTACGTGAGAAAATTATTTCGACTCTTGCGTTAACGGCTGCAATATCTTCAGAATTAGTCGCCTGGATTTATGGCGATGAAAATGCCTGGTTTGTTATATTGCTGGCAGCATTCGCTATTTTATCAAGTGGCCTAAAAACCTATCAAAAAGGTTGGATTGCTCTTAAAAACTTTAATTTAAATATTAACGCCCTGATGGCAATTGCTGTTACGGGTGCTCTTTTGATCGGTCAGTGGCCTGAGGCTGCAATGGTTATGGTGTTATTTACCATTGCAGAAATGATTGAAACTTTATCTTTAGAGCGGGCTCGAAACGCCATTCATGGTTTAATGGCGCTGACACCTGAGGTTGCAATGATAAAGCAAGCAGATGGTCAATGGCTTGAACTGGAAACCTCACAGGTTACCATTGGTGCAATTGTCAGAATAAAACCCGGCGAACGTATCCCGCTTGACGGTGAGGTCATTTCTGGTCAGTCTGCAATCGATCAATCTCCCATCACAGGCGAAAGTATGCCTGTCACTAAAACCGTCGATGATAAAGTTTTTGCGGGCACTATCAATCAAACTGGTTCGTTCGAGTACAAAGTGACGGCGCTTTCAAACCAATCGACGTTAGCCAGGATCATTAAATCGGTAGAACAAGCGCAAAGCAAAAAAGCACCGACACAACGTTTTGTCGATCAATTTGCCAAAGTTTACACACCCACGGTTTTTGTCCTGGCAATTTTAGTGGCGCTACTGCCGCCAATATTTTGGGCTGAAGCCTGGGAAGTTTGGATCTACAAATCTTTAGTTTTATTAGTCATTGCTTGTCCTTGTGCGTTGGTTATTTCGACGCCTGTGACCGTTGTAAGTGGTCTTGCCGCTGCCGCTAAACATGGTATTTTAGTTAAAGGTGGCGTTTATTTGGAAGGCGGACACAGTATCGAAATCCTGGCACTGGATAAAACCGGCACCATAACTTCTGGTAAACCAGTGGTTACCGATGTAGTTAATCTAATTGATGAGTCAGAGTCTAATTTCACCTCAAATCTTTTTATTGCGGCTAGTTTGGCATCTCGATCGGATCATCCCGTGTCATTGGCAATTGCGCAATATGTTAATAATTTATCAAATGGCGAGCAAGGCATAGTAGAAGTTAATGACTTTATGGCGTTAACCGGACGCGGTATTCAAGCTGTGTTTAATCAAAAAATTTACACATTGGGTAATCACCGCTTATTGAAAGAGCTAGGGTTAAGCAATGACAAAATTGAGCAGAAATTAGACGCTTTAGAAAGCCAAAGTAAAAGTGTTGTTATCTTAACCGATAACAAGCGTCCTTTGTTGCTAATAGCCGTTGCAGACACAGTAAAAGAAACTAGTCGAAATGCCATTTCCGAGCTGAATGAAATGGATATCAAAACGGTTATGTTAACAGGTGATAATATCAAGACCGCTAAAGCAATTGCTGATGATGTCGGTTTGGTGGACTTTAAAGGGGAATTGTTGCCAGATGATAAACTAAATTTTATTAATAGTGCATTAACTAACCATCAGACTGTCGCGATGGTTGGTGACGGTATTAATGATGCGCCTGCACTTGCGGCTGCCTCAATTGGTTTTGCGATGGGCGCAGCTGGAACCGATACCGCAATAGAAACCGCCGATGTGGCATTGATGGATGATGATTTAGGGAAGATCCCAAAATTTATCAAATTAAGCAAAAAAACATCTGTTTTACTAAAACAAAACATCAGCATAGCACTGGGTATAAAAGTTATATTTATGGTTCTTGCATTTGCCGGAATGGCGACATTATGGATGGCTGTTTTTGCCGATATGGGAGCGAGCTTAATTGTAGTGGCCAATGGGTTGCGTTTGCTTAGAGATTAACTCATTTAATTTTTCATAAAATGCCTTTATCCATCGAATTGAGTTGTTTCATAAAGGTTTTGTCTTTATATCGTTCAAGCGATAAATAATGGCTATGACTTGCCACTTTTTTATTGAGTACCCAGTGCGAACAAAGCTCACCGCTGGCGCAAGCTGCCATTGTACCAAAGCCCGACATAGCTCCATTAATGTAAAATCCTTCTACATCCGTTGCTCCAATCAGCGGCCAGTTTTCCGGGGTTGTTGTATAGTAGCCGCCATAATGAACCATGTTGCGAGGGAGTTTATTATAATAGGCTTTAAGTGATGGATTTAATCTGGCTGCCCCCCGCAAAACTATTTCCGGATAGAAAGTATCGAGTTCTGGTTTAGTTGTTGCGCCGGTCGGCGACTGATTAAATGCCCAACCTAATTTTAACCAATGACTATGGTCGCCGCCTTCAGGACGACAATGAATAGAGCCGGAAATTTCTTCGGTCAACCAATTGAACTCGGGGTCTTCTCTTAAAAGCGCTTTTTCTTCTTCATTCCAATCGATGATTTGCTCATCCAAATCAATCGCAAAAGGTTGATTTCTCGGAATTGATTTTAGCGTATCGGGAAAGGCTATTTTTTGTTGAAGAATATTTTCAATAGGCAAGTTGATGTCTAGCATTTCGGATATAACCTTTGCAAATGGCCCAGCGGCATTGACCACTTGCGAAGCGAAAATTTGCTTAGTTTCGCCTTCCAGACTAACTTTAAATACGTCAGCCTTTTCAATGCCAACTACTTTTCCAATGACTCTTTTTCCTCCGGCAGCTTTAAATTTTTCGAGCATAAAAGTCGCCATTTGCTGTGAATCCACCATACCGGCTTGACGAATATGGATGATATTTCGAATCGTCGGATCAAGATTTGGGTAGTGCTTATTGATTAAAGAGTGTCCTTTTAGAATATCCACACCGTTTGGCGCGCCTTGCCATTTATCTGTTAACGGAGGCTGATAACTTTTGCAATTTGCCGGGGACTGAATTCGAATAAATTTCGATGCATCATCGCCATAAGTACCTTCAATTCCACTGACGATGTCCGAGATGTCATCTTTTCTGGTTGCCAGTAAATATCCTCTTCGTGTCAGGTTGATCCGCTCACCGGTTTCAATTGCGATCTCTTCCATCAACGCCATACTACGTTCTGTCAATTTCTTCATTAATGGGTGCGGCCACCAATTACGATAGTTTTCGCCTGATTGGGCTGAAGTAAAGGTCATTGGTTGAAATTGATCGAGGAGTGTCACCGAAGTCGATGGAGAGAATTTTTTTATATAATAGGCGGTTGAAATACCGATAATGCCAGCGCCAATAATTAATACATCTGTTTGCAGAGGCTTCATACTAATGATTCAATTTATTCAAATACTTAATAGTATACTATTTTAACAATGCGTATACAGTCAAGCATTTTGCCGATATAATAACAAAAATGCCACAAGGTCTCCTTTTTACGGCGTTAAAATATAATAATTCATCAAAGGTTGTCCATGTCGGCTCAAAAATCTCAAGTGAATAAAAAGATCAAGCGACCCGGTAAGTCCAGTAATAGGATTTACCAACAATTACGCGATAGCATTCTTCTCAGCCAATTGCCCGCCAACCAGTCTATAAAACAAGATCGTATTGCCGAGCAGTTTGGGGTTAGCAAAATTCCGGTTAGGGAAGCGCTTCGGCTGCTGGAGGCCGACGGCTTGGTTGAGTTTATCCCCAGAAGAGGCGCATTTGTTGTTGAACTAACTGAAAGTGATATTCTTGAGAATTTGGAGATACGTATCGCGCTAGAATCTCATGCTTTACGACTCGCTATTCCAAACATGACGGATTCTGATATCAGAGAAGCTGAAAAGATATTAGTGGAATACCAACAGGTTTCTAATGTTGAGCGTTGGAGTGAATTGAATAGTCAGTTTCATCATTGCATTTACGCCCCTTGTGGCATTTCAAAATTAATGCAGATGATTCAAAGCAATAAAGAACGGACGAACTTTTTTATGAGGCTAAAAATTAGTCAGGTATCAGGGCTGGAACGACCGCATTTCGAACACCTTGCGATACTCGAAGCTTGTAAAAATGGGAATACTCAGTTAGGTGTAAAACTGCTTCGCAAGCACATAGAGTATACAAAAAAAGAAGTCACCGCTTATTTCCGAAGACAGATCTAACTTGCTTGATAACCTTAGCTGGTACTCTGCGCTCAAAAAAATGAATAGGTAAACATCATGAAAACAAAACCTACAAGAGAAAATACTAAACTAACTCACCGCGTGGCAAATCAAAATGATGTACCCGCTATTATCGAGTTAATGGGATTATCAATCAGTGAAAATATGAAATCATTTTTATCCGTTAAAGAAATTGAAGCGGCAAAGGAAACAATGGGCGTCGACAAAACCTTACTCGCCGATCAAACCTATTTTGTGATTGAAACTGAGTTAAATGGTCAAACTATTATGGTTGGATGTGGTGGCTGGGGAAAACGAAAAACCTTGTACGGCGGCGATCACACACTCGGTCGTGATGATTCGCTCAGCGATCCGAAAAAAGACCCTGCGCGAATTAGAGCCATGTATACCCACCCTGACTGGACTCGTAATGGCATTGGTTCCTTGCTGCTCAAATTGGGCGAACAAGCGGCGCGTGATGCCGGATTTAAAACAATTGAGTTAGGTTCCACCATTCCCGGTGAACCGCTTTATATAGCCAAGGGATTCGTTGAAATTAGTCGAGAGGTTTTTGCTGGAGCTAATGGGGCTGATAATACTGTGATTAAGATGAGTAAAAGTCTCTAAAAAGCCATCAGCCATAACTTTTCCCCCTGTATAGCTTTTCCCGAGTTGACGCTAATTAACAAAGTGACGATGAAAATCAGTCTAGAGAGGTAGCCACTTAAACTTCTAAAAGCTTCTAACAAACATTTGAGCTATAGCGACTATTAATATACACTTGAACGCTTTTTTGTCTTTATAATAATTGAAATGTCTGACAGGAAGTTTCTGTTTTTGTGATTGTTTTAGTGGGGAGTTTGTTTATGGGTATTTTGGGATCTTTTATTGGTCGTGTTTGCCAACTTGTTGTTATTTTTGCCTGTGGTATTTCGTCAGTATTTGCAGAGGGGGTTTTTCATTTAGGTTCTACGCTTAATCAACCACTCTCATCATCTACTAATATTTTTGTTCACGTACCGAACGACGGTGACATTATCCGGGTGCATTTGTGTCGACAGGATGGTCAGGCGAATGCTGTTACCGCGGACATATACAACACCACTGTTAATGCATCCGGCTTATTTACCCGAAATATCAAAATAGCTGATCTGGATTCACCACAAGCTAATATTAGTTGCAGCGACCCTATGACATCTCCGTTGCCCCGGACAACCGCAACCGGTAATGTTATGGAGTTTGTAGTGCCTACTGCCGGTGTCTATTCGATCGATCTGGATACGCCTACTGTTGAATACTTTCGATGGGATTTTTCCGTAGTGTCAGGTAGTACCCCAAATGCTGATGTCGATGCTACCGCCAATCCAGGCAATTTATTTTCCTATCAATGGCAGTTTTTTACGCGGGACTTTGTCAAATCAGTCAGTGCTACCGGACAAATGTATATCCTCGTGCCCGGGGGATTTCCCAATACCAACTATGTTTGGGCTTTGGACTTGCAAGAATTTTCCGGCAACCGATATGATATTGTCGCCAATGACATTGGACTCAATGATCCAGTTTCGGGGATTAGCGCACCGGTAAGTGGTAATTCAGTCACTCCGCAATATCCTGTTTACTTGAATTACCCCAACGGTGCAAATCCTCAGCCAGCTCCTGTTGATTTTCCAACATTAACTGATAGTCTGACTTTTGTTGATGATAACGGCAACGATTCCGTGATATCGCCTGATGGGGATGCGATTGAAGAAACTGGCAACTTCAGTTTCACCCCAGATGTAAGTGGAACTTATGCGATCACCATTGATATCAATCGCGATGGTGAATTCGGTGCAAACGACCGATTGCTACTCGGCCGAATGACCGCGAATGTTTTGAGTGTAGTCAATTGGGATGGTACCGATGCAAGTGGCGCGACGGTGCCTAATGCGAGTTACCCCGTCCGTTTGGAACTGCGTGTGGGAGAGTACCATTTTGTCGCAAGAGACGCAGAAACCAGTGGCGGCGGAAGTAACGACGATGGCGCGGTTAATGAAGGAGGAAGCGGTGAAAATGATGGCCTGACCATTCTTCAAGCAACCGATGCTAACACCTTAACGCCAACACAAATTTATTGGGACGATGAAACCTTACTTGGTGGCGATACCAACTTACCCAACGGTATTTTATCCAGTCAGGCAACAAACGGTGCGCATCGCCATACATGGGGGACATTCACTAGTGGAGGGATTGGTAATGAGGCTTTTATCGATACTAGCGTTTTTGGCAATTCAACTGTTCTATCAGTTACTGCGATTGTTGCGTCTGCCAATACAGCGCCAACTATTGACGATGGAACTTTTAGTGTAGATGAAAATTCGTCAGTTAATACCCTCGTCGATCAAGTCACTGCGGCTGATGTTGATCTAGATTTCTTAAGTTTCACTATTACAGCGGGAAACATTGGCGACGTGTTTAGCATTGACGATCTCAGTGGTGAAATTCGCGTGAATGGTTCTTTGGATGCCGATTTGCTGGATCAATATGTTTTAACTGTACGAGTTACCGATCAAGCCAATGAAGCCTTTGCGACGATTACAATAAACATAAATAATATAAATGAAGGGCCTTCTATCTCCGGAACGCCACTAACCACAATCGCTGAAGATACGACTTACAGTTTTACTCCGTCAGCCAGTGATCCAGAATCTGATCCGCTGACTTTTAGCGTCAGCGGTTTACCCACATGGGCTCTGTTTGATACAAATGACGGTACGATTAGTGGTGTTCCAGACAATGATGATGTGGGATTGTATGAAAATATTATTGTTACTGTCGCTAGTGCGGGACCACTGTCCGCTTCTTTACCAGCCTTTAGCATACAAGTGACCAATGTGAACGATGCCCCGGTGGCAGTCAACGATTCGGCCTCTACCAATGAAGATAGCAGTGTCACAATCAGTGTATTGACCAACGATAGCGATCCAGAAAATGATGCCTTAACGGTGGCATCCGCCAGTGCATCTAACGGCACGGTAGTGATCAATGCCAACGGCAGTCTCAGTTATACACCGACGTTAAATTTTAATGGCAACGATCTCATCAACTACAGCATAAATGATGGTAATGGTGGCTCCGATAGTGCTACGGTTTCATTATCCGTCGTAGCGGTAAATGATGCTCCGGTAGCGGTCAACGATTCAGCCTCCACTAATGAAGATAACAGTGTCACGATCAGTGTTTTAACCAACGACAGCGATGTCGATGGCGATCCAATTAGTGTAACAGGCGCTACTGCTACCAGCGGTACGGTGGTTATTAACCCAGACGGTAGTATTATTTATACTCCCTTTGATGATTTTAACGGGACCGATAGCATTACTTATACCATCAGCGATGGAAACGGTGGCACAAACTCAGCTACTGTACTGGTAACTGTTAATTCAATAAATGACGGACCGGTAGCGTCAAATGATGCGGCCACTACCATTGAAGATAATTCGATTAACATCAACGCGCTAGTTAATGATAACGATGTTGATGGTGATACACTGTCTATTGTTGCAACATCCAGCGTAAGTAACGGATCCCTTTCATTTACTGCGACTCAGATAACCTTTACTCCAGCCAACAATTTTAACGGCAACGTTACCTTTAATTATACGATTAGTGATGGACTACTTGAGAGCAATGCCAATATAACAATCAGCATTACTCCAGACAATGATTTGCCAGTAGCTCTAAATGATGTGGCATCTACCGAAGAAAATAATTCTGTCGTGGTGAATGTATTGAATAATGATAGTGATATCGACGTTGGTGACGTTCTCACGGTGATTAGCGCGTCAGCGGCTAATGGCAATGCATCGATAAATCCCGATCAAACCTTAACTTACACGCCCAATAGTAGTTTTAGTGGCTCGGATACTATTGGTTATACCATCAGCGATGGCAATAACGGTGAAGCGTCGGCAGTGGTTAATGTGACCGTGGTACCACTTGCATTAACTATTTCTGGAGCTCCAGCCACAAGTATTTTTGAAGGAGCGAGTTATTCGTTTGTTCCATTTACCAGCGCATCAGCGTCGGCCAGTTTAATTTTTTCTGTGACAGGATTACCTGGCTGGGCAAACTTTAACCCTGCGACTGGTGAAATCACAGGTACTCCTGAACGGGCCGATGTCGGCATTTATCCTGCCATCATTATTTGTGTCACTGATGGCAATACCACCGAATGTCTTTCAGCGTTTGAAATTGAAGTGATAGGCGATCTTGATCAAGATGGTATTCCCGATGATCAAGATGATGATATTGATGGCGATGGAATGAGTAATGATTTTGAAAACGACAATGGACTAGATCCTTATGACGAATCTGACGCCGATGAAGATGCCGATGGAGACGGTGTCAGTAACAGAAGTGAATTTGATAACGGGACTGATCCTAATGTTGACGATTATGGACCAGAGCTAATATTGCCTGAGGATGTCACGGTTGACGCGACAGAATTATTTAATTTAGTTGATATCGGTAATCCTGAAGCTTTCGATTATGTTGACAGTGAAAGAGTTGCCTGTTGTGAAGATGCAGTTAATGACGCTCCGGCAAGATTCCAACCGGGCACTACTGAAGTTCTCTGGACAGCAGCCGATGCAGCTGGTAACGAAACTACTGGCATCCAGTTGATCCATGTTCGCCCATTAATATCATTCGCGCCAGACTTTAGCGTTAACGAAGGCAATGAATCGCTGGTGACGATTTATTTAAATGGTGAATCGCCACAATACCCGTTAGAGATTCCTTATGCGATTACCGGTGGTAGCGCAACGCTCGACGAAGATTATATCTGGTCTTCGGGTGTTGCTATTATTGAGAGCGGAACAGAGATCGAAATACCAATTTCCATTGTGCAGGATGCTGAGGTTGAAGACAATGAAACCATTCTGGCCGAAATTGCTGCCACTGTAAATCGAGCCGCAAAATTCGAAATTGTAATCACTATCAGTGAAGACAATTTACCGCCAGAAGCCTCTCTAACGGTTTCGCAAAATAATGAAATAAATTTACAAGTAGTGGCCGATGGTGGGCTGGTAGGTGTGTCAAGTGAAGTGACTGACCCCAACAGCGGCGATACGCATAGCTACGACTGGAGTCAAAGTGATGATAGGTTGGTTGATCAAAGCGGTATTGAAAATCAATTTATATTTGATCCTTCTAATCTTGAGTTGGGTGGATATCGAGTGGAATTAATCGTGACTGATAGCGGAACGCCTGAATTAAGCGATACAGTTACCGTTAATATCCAGTTGGTTGAAACGATTGTAGAGGAAGATGACAGTATCGCCTGTAATCTGGCACTAGAAGAAGTTGCCGTTGAAGATGCTTTTATCGTTGAAGCGCAAGCGGGGATCTGTATCGAGCGAGGAGTATTTTCCTTGAATAGCGAGTTAGGTGGGGTTTGGATTACGGATAATGATTTTGCCAATCAAGCAGCTTTAATTGCAGATGAAACACAAAATATCGGTGGTCGTTTTGATATGACTGTTAGCGAACTGCAGGCGATGGCATCTCAAGTGACTCTGGTTATTCCACAGCGTTCAGTCATTATTGAAGAGACTTTATATCGAGTATTTATTAACGGTATCTGGCAAGATTTTGATCTTTCCAATGGCGATCAAGTGATGTCTGCACCAGGCGCTTTAGGATTTTGTCCGCCTCCGAATGATGGAGCCTTCATGCCGGGATTAAATAATGGCGACTATTGTGTGGCAATTAGCATAACCGATGGTGGCACGAATGATGGCGATGGTGTCGTTAACGGTATAATTGAAGCGACTGGTGGAGTCCATCTACAAGCAGAGCCGGAAGTTATTGAACCAGTCGAACAAGATCAGCAGGTAGATATTGTTACAATTGGTGGCGGCGATAGCGGATCAACCGGCCACTTGCTGATATTTTTACTGGCGGGTCTCTTTTTGATTCGTCGTTATTCATCACAGTACTAAATTGCATTAATCGCTTACACACAGGAAAAAGGAAAATGAAATTGAAACATCTATTTGTCGCGATAATGATGCTTGGCCTTGGGTCACTGTCAAATATAATCTCTGCAGAAGAACCTAACTTAGAAGAGTCGGAACAACAACGAGGTAGTTGGTATCTATACGGGGACTTTGGTTATGCGCCTGGTTCTGCGTCTTTATCATCGTTAAATCAGCAGGTATTAGATAATAACTTGTTGGGTAGTGTAACGAGTATCGACGATTCGCGAACTGGATATGATTTTGGTTTGGGTTATCAATTGACCTCAATAATTGGGATTGAATTG
>Ga0316205_10002030_pt1 | contig 22468 bp, 17 predicted proteins | sample 3monthpyrite_MG_FD_204941 | JGI IMG/M metagenome (GOLD analysis project Ga0316205, IMG submission 204941) | Microbial mat bacterial communities from mineral coupon in-situ incubated in ocean water Damariscotta River, Maine, United States -... | ecosystem: Environmental > Aquatic > Marine >... | reverse complement strand
ATACACCGGACGTTATTCATCAGCGTCGACTGCGATCAGAAATAGGTGTCGGTGCTAAAGTATCTACTGATAATAGACTCCAGCCTGAAGTAAATGAAATCCATTCACGCACTGAAGAGTCACCTGCGCCAGCAAGAAAACCCAGACCTAAAGTATCAAGACCTCGAAATACAAAGATGAATCGAGTCACTGCTGATGTTGTGAATGAAAAACCGAAAGGGAAAGCGGCACAAAGAAAAGCAGTACCTAATAAGCCAGAGATATCTATTTCTTCAAATGAAGATTTAATTGCTGCATTGGGGTTGAATATTCAAGATATGACCGACCAACAAATAGATGATATCAATGACGTTGTCGGTGAGTTTTTGCAAGTTGCGGTTAAAGGCTTGATGTTGATATTAAAATCCCGCAGCACACTCAAAAATGAATTTAGAATGAGTGTGACAACGATTCAGTCTGTTGAAAATAATCCGCTTAAGTTTTCCCCAACGTTAGAAGATGCCATGGTTAATATGTTTGTTCGTTCTGGTAATGCATATATAGACCCAGTTACAGCAATTAAAGAAGGTATTGAAGGCATTGCAGATCATCAATTTGCCGTTTTTGCTGGAATGCGCTCTGCATTTAATCATTTGCTTGAGAGATTTAACCCTCAAATTCTTGAAGCAAAATTTAATAAACAAAAATCAAGTAGCATGCTTTCTACTAAAAAGGCTAAAAACTGGGACTTTTATACTGGTTTATACGAAGACATTATAAAAGACAGGGATGATTCGTTTCAGTATCTATTTGGTGATGAATTCGTTCAGGCATATGAACAACAAATGCAGCAGTTAAAGCTGACCAGAGCAAACGCAAAAGAATAATAGTAATAATTAACGGATTAAGAAATGATTGAAAAAGCAGGAACTTCAGTACACAAGTATTACATTTACACTTTATTATTTGGTAGTCTTTTATTTATAAATGCCTGCAGCAACGTTGCAAGTGTTCTTAATCTTGATGCTGATCTTGAATTAAATGTTATCGCAAAAGATGATATTAATCCGGATGATTCAGACCGTGCTTCACCTTTAGTTATTCGCTTGTATGAACTTAAAGATAATAAAAAGTTTGAAGGCATGGAGTTTTATGATATTTATCTGAATGATAAAAAAATACTCGGAAAAAATCTGATTGATAAGCATGTATTAAAACATTTTGTACCTGATACAAAGCGTAAAAAACAACTTGTTTTGAACAAAAAAACGAAGTTTGTTGCTTTATTTGCAGAGTTTTCTAATTATAAAGATTCTGAATTCAGAGCAGTGGTTGAAATTGACCCGCACTTTGATAGGAAAATAGATGTCGTACTTACAGGCACCAGTTTGCAGGTCGATTATAAAAAGAGTGAACCATTTTTTGAAATTGAACCGGTTGATGAATTTGAAGCTGGTGCAAAAGAAGCAAAATCAATTACTGAAGCATTGCCAGGTCAATAAGTGGTGTAGCGGTTGTAGCAGGGAGAGAGAACATGGCAGTTAATAGTAAGGTTATATGGTCTGAAGGAATGTTTCTCAGCCCTCAGCATTTTCAGCAACAAGACCGTTATTTTGAAAGATATATAGAGAATAGATGTTCGGCATTTTCTGGTTATGGCTGGGGAGTTAAAAACTTTGTACTTGATCATCAGTTACTTGGTTTAGGTAAAGTTTCTTTTGCTTCAGCTGAAGGCGTTTTCCCGGATGGTACTCCTTTCAACTTTCCTGATATAGATGAGCCGCCACCAGTTTTTGAGCTTCCTGAAAATACTCATAATAGCGTCGTATATTTGGGTATTCCATTGCGTCGCTCAGGTGCGCAAGAAGTTCTTGCCGAAGGTAATCGATCAGGACTGGCAAGATACGAGGCTAGTGATCATGCTGTTCATGATGTTGTCTCAGAGGAAAGCGATAGTCGTCAAATTCAGGTTGGTAAACTACGCATTCGATTATTGCTAGAGACTGATGATCTCAGTGGTTATGCCTGTATTGGTATGATGCGAGTCGTTGAAAAAAAAGAAGACCAGCAGATTTTACTTGATAAGAGCTATATTGTTTCAACCACTGAAATTAAAAGTTCAGATGTTTTAAAAGGGTTTCTTTCAGAACTATCAAGCATGCTAAGTCATCGTGCTGAATCTATTGCAGGTCGTTTGTCTGATGCACGAAGAGCGGGTACAGCTGAAGTTTCTGATTATCTGTTGCTACAGCTTATAAATCGTGTTGAACCGCTAATCGTTCATTATACAAATATTCGTGGTCTGCAGCCTGAAGATTTATATTCAACGCTTGTTCAGCTTGCTGGTGAGTTAGCAACATTTACAACACCTGGAAGAAGGGCGCCAAAATTCGCGAGTTATTTACACGACGATCTGGAAAAAACATTTAAACCAGTTATTCAGTTCTTAAGACAATGCTTTAGCTCTGTCTATGAGCAGAGTGCAATCTCGATGAACTTTGTAGAGCGTAATTATGGAATACGTGTAGCTGAGATAAGTGATCGTAGTTTAATTGAATCGTCATCGTTTATTCTGGCGGTTAAAGCAGAAGTGTCTACAGAAGTTATATTAAATAGATTTAGTGCTCAAACTAAATTAGGCCCGGTAGAACGAATTCGTCAGCTCGTTAATGCACAAATGCCAGGCATTGGTCTGAAGGCATTATCGGTTGCACCAAGGCAAATTCCATTTCATTCAGGGTTTACCTATTTCCAGCTCGATTCCAGCAGCCCATACTGGCAGGAAATGAAGCAGTCAGGAGGATTTGCCCTGCATATAGGTGGTGAATTCCCTGGTTTAGAAATTGAGTTCTGGGCGATCAGGGAGTAGTTGACATGGATGAACTAGCTGACAAAACTGTAATACGCTCTGCTCGTCAAGCTTCAGCAGATCAGACTGTAGTCAGGCCTTCACCTGGCAGAAGAGGCGGGCAACAGCCCAAACAGACTATACCATCTGATAATTTTCAATTGCCACCTGTAACTCAGGCTGCTCATGTATCAGCCTCGCAGCGTAATATCAATCCTGATATTATTTTTCAGCAAATAGGGCAGCACATTAATGTATTGATCAGTTGTTCATCAACCTTGTTGGGTGTTTTTAGTAGTTTAAAAAATACGATGACACATAATGATGAAAATGGTCTTTATTCACGTCTTATTAATGAAATAAAACTATTCGAGCGTCACGCTAAAGAAGAAATGATCCAGCCAGAGATCGTTCTTGCATCAAGATATGTTCTTTGTTCAATGTTGGATGAAGCTATTTTAAATACCCCCTGGGGTAGTGCCGGTCAGTGGTCACAGCATACTTTATTGAGTACTTTTCATAATGAAACTGCTGGCGGTGAAAAATTCTTTTTATTATTAGACCGCATGAGAGAAATGCCGGCAGACAATATTGAAATTTTAGAGTTAATGTATCTCTGTTTAAGTTTGGGATTCGAAGGTAAATATCGCGTTATCCATAATGGTAAAGAACAAATTGAATTAATTAGAGATGATTTATTCAGCCTGATTAGAAACTTTAGAGGTGAGTTTGAAAGAGATTTATCTTTTGGCTGGCATGGCAGTGAGAATAATAAGTCTACCTTAACTCAATATTTGCCACTTTGGGTTGTTGCCAGTGTGTTTGCATCCATTATGTTTTTTAGTTATCTGGGATTTAGAGTGTGGTTATTTGAGTCTTCATTTGAAGTAACTGACAGAATAGAAAAGCTAAATACGGTACTGGATGAAAATACCAATAAAAAATCATCTTTCTCTTTTGAGAAATCGAAAACTAATAGTAGTGATAATATTTTTAAAGTGAGAGGGTCTGGCAATGAGTAAAGTTGTCAACTTTATAAAAGATCCAAGATTTATTTCGCTTGTTGGGTTGATTGCTCTTTCATGTCTTATCTGGTTTGCAGGGCCTTATATTCGGTTTGGTGAAGGTAATTACGCGCCTCTTGAATCTGATATTTCAAGATTACTTTTTATTATTTTTATTCTTGTTCTTTGGGGACTGAATAATCTTCGTCATCAATATGTAACTAACAAGAAAAATGATGAATTTATTAATGATATTGAAAATGATAATAGTCAGCCATCGGCAGATAATGTACAAAGCGCTGAAGAATTAAAAGTTATTAACGAACGTTTCACTAATGCTTTAGATACACTAAAGAAACTGCGTGTAAAAGGTAAGCTTCAGCATTCAAAAGCGGTTTATGAATTACCCTGGTATATTATTATTGGTCCTCCGGGATCAGGTAAGACAACGGCTTTAGTTAATTCAGGCTTAGAATTTCCATTATCTGATCAACTTGGTTCGGCATCTCTTCAGGGTGTGGGTGGAACACGAAATTGTGACTGGTGGTTTACTAATGAAGCGGTAATGATTGATACAGCAGGTCGTTACACAACGCAGGATAGTCACAGAGGAATTGATAGTTCAGCATGGAATGGCTTTTTAAAGCTACTTAAAAAGAACAGGCCAAGACGACCTATTAACGGTGCTATTATCGCAATCAGTGTTCAGGATTTATTACTTCAGACTGAAGAAGAACGCTCATGGCATGCAAAGACAATCAGAAACCGGATTGATGAGTTAACTTCTCAGTTAGGTGTCAGATTTCCTGTTTATATCATGCTGACAAAATGTGATCTCATATCTGGTTTTACAGAGTTTTTTAATGACTATGGTCATTATGATCGTGAAGAAGTTTGCGGTATTACTTTTCCATTGGGTGAGCAACAATCAACTGACTTTGACTGGTGGAGTGGCGAATATGACAAGCTCGTAGAGAGAATGTTTGATCGTGTGTTAGGGCGGGTTCATCAGGAACGAGATATTAAACGAAGAACAAAAATACAGTCTTTCCCTTCTGAGTTGTCTAATTTAAAGTCATCAATTGAAACATTTTTGAGGCAGACATTTTCCTCGAGTCGATTTCACGATAAGCCATACTTACGTGGCGTCTATTTCTCCAGTGGCACGCAAGATGGTACTCCTATTGATCGTTTAATGAGCTCTATATCAAGTAACTATGGTATGAGTCCTGATGTGGCTCCAGCTGTACCAGGTCAGGGGAAAAGTTATTTTATTGGCCGATTATTCAAAGAGTTGATTTTTACTGAATCAGAACTAGTTGGTACGAACAAAAAAGCGGAAAAAATATATACATATGGAAGAAAAGCGGCCTATGTCAGTTTAGTTACTGCTTTTATTGGTAGTCTTGTTGCCTGGACAGGTAGTGTGGCTAGTAACAAATTATTATTGAATGAAATAGATGCTTATCTGACAAAATATGAAACAGAAAATCGTCGTATTAAACCATGGAATACAGATTTAAGAAGAGTACTGCCCACATTAAATGCATTACAAACAGCCAGTGAAGTTTATGATCAAAATGAACATCCATGGCTAAACAATCTTGGTCTCTATGATTCAAGTGTGGATAATAGTCTTAATGATTTGTACGTTTCAAACTTGAAACAGCTTATGGAGCCAAGAGCAATAAAATATTTGGAACAGGATCTTAAACAATCACTAAATAATCCAGGCCAATTGTATAACAGTTTAAAAACATATCTTATGTTTCAGGATAATACACATTTCGATAAAGATCATTTAACGGGCTGGTTTAAATCATCCTGGAAACAGGAATTCAATAGCAAGCAAGTTGTACAAACGCATTTAAATACACATTTTGTTGCATATCTAGAAAACCTTAATGAACCTTTGGTGTTGGATAAACAGCTTATAAGTACTTCTCGTGATCGACTTATGCGTATACCAGTTGCTACAAGAGTATACGAACGTATCAAATCACATAAACAGCTTTCTTCGCATGTGAATGTCGGTAACTATTTAGGTGAGTCATCACTTGAAATATTCAAATATAACAATAAGTCGCTAAATAACTTTTCTGTGCCATTTTTATTTACTAAAAATGCTTATGAGGAATTAGACTTCACTGCAGATTCGCCATATCTTAATGAGATATTAAGTGATGACTGGGTGTTGTCAAAGAAATCCAGCTCTGCAAATTATTCTAAGAGTTATCATTATGATGACAGTCAGCTAGAAGAAATTGGTAACAAAGTAAAAGCGCTTTACCTCGCTGATTATGCTTTTCACTGGCAAAGATCTCTTGATAGTCTCGATTTAAAGGGTTTTAAATCTCTAAGTGAAGCATCTCAGAAATTATCAGAACTGTCTGATGCTGTGTATTCACCAATCACACGAGTTCTGGAAGTTGCTAAAGCTAACACGCAGCTATCTCCTTATGTGCCGGTAGAGATACCTGGCGCAGGTGATAAATCTGCTAAAGGTAAGCTTGTTGCTGGTCTGGGTGGATTTGTTGCTTCAGCAATGGAAGGAAACAAAGTTGATAAACAATTCCGTAAACTAAATCAGTTAAACAGAGAATCGAAAAACAAACCGGCTCCAATTGGAGCAACACTGGTTTTACTTAATGAACTTTTTTCATACATCAATGAAATTCTAATATCACCTGAGCCCAGAGAAGCCGCATATAAAGCAGCTAAGGGACGGTTCTCAGGGGCTGGGAGTGATGTTTTTAGAAAAATTCAGGTTCATGCTGCCGGTTTACCAGATCCTGTAAGTCGCTGGATGCTACAACTTTCCAAACAGTCGTGGGGCGTTGTTTTATCATCTGCGAAAAGTTATCTTCAACAACAATGGCGCGTTCAGGTGTTGAATACATATAATGCTGGTATTAAAGGCAAGTACCCGATCTATGTTCAGGCAAGTAATGAACTTGAGTTATATGACTTTACAGAGTTTTTTAAACCAGAAGGTACATTTAAAACATTTTCTACTCAATATTTATCTCCATTTATTAAAAAGGGTTCCAAGTGGTCTCTTAAGAAAATAGACGGAAGAACGATCGGCTTATCCCGTGCTACAGTTTCTCAGTTGCAACGTGGTAATTTAATAAGCCAGATATTTTTTAAGACGAATCCCGAGCAGCCTTCATTCGTTTTTCAAACACGACCGTCTAAAATGTTGAAATCTGTATCGAGATTTGTTTTAGATATGGGTGGTAATAAATACTCCTATACGCATGGGCCAAAATTCTGGAGTCAACACTCATGGCCTGGCGGTCCTGAGGCTCAGCGAGTTAGTGTTTATTTTGAAAAACTAGACAATGAAATATTAACTCGTGATTATGATGGAGCCTGGTCATGGTTCCGTTTGCTTGATCAGTCACGGTTAAGTGCAACCCATCAGCCAAATAAGTTTAACGTTATTTATTCAATGTCTGATTCAGAAGTAAGTTATGAAATAAAGGCGAATAGCGTTGTAAACCCATTTACTAAAGGTTTGCTAAGTGAATTCCGGTGTCCAGGAGTTTTGTAAATGTCTAATAACACTATCGGATTATACGGAAAGCTCCCTGCACATGGTGATTTTGTAACCCGGGACTTGCCACCGGCATTTATTAATGTCTGGGATGAATGGTTACAAAGAGGCATGCTCTGTTCACAAGAAGAACTTGGCGATAACTGGCTTGATATTTATCTTACCAGCCCCATCTGGCGGTTTGCTTTTTCTTCAGGCGTGGTGGATGAAAATAGCTGGGCGGGTATTATAATTCCTAGTGTAGACAGGGTAGGGAGATATTTTCCATTTACTCTTGTTGCTAAATTACCTGTCGTTTCAAATGCTTTTGAAACCATATCAGTTGAATCTAGTTGGTATAGCCATCTGGAAAACTTGGCACTTGAAGGACTTGATGGTCATTTAGATGTTGACGAAATGCATACAGAATTACAGATGGTTCAGGATTTAAAGCAATCTACTTTTATTACCAATAATCAATCTGCTCAGGCAATATCTGGTCACTTATCAGTTACTATGGATTTTGAAGAACAACAGCCTTCTTCAATCTATCCGGGGCTGCTTGAATATTTGCTTAAAAAAGATGGTCAAAGCTATAGTGTCTGGCATTCGCTTGGGTCTGATCTTGTTCAGCCTTGTTTTTTGTTATCAAAAGGATTGCCGCCCGCAAGAGGTTTAACTGCTTTGATCGATGGTAACTGGGATCAGCATAACTGGTTCGTGCCATTTAGTTCTCATCCTGATATTCCTCAGTCAAATCCAGAACTCATACCTGAAGAGATATTTTAATGCTGAACTTTGATTCAACAGAAATGACCCATGTTGGTTCTGTGCGTGAAGTGAATGAAGACTCAATTCTATCAAGAGCAGAGAATGGTCTGTGGGTAGTTGCAGATGGCATGGGTGGTTATGAAGCGGGTGACCTTGCTAGCAGTATGCTGGTGGATGCATTAAATGATATTTCGTTAGAGAGCAGTATTTCATCTAACATTAATGCTATCGAACAGACAATTAATGACGTAAATCAGAAAATAATAGAATATTCTGAAGTTGAGTTTGGGGGCAGAGTTTTTGGAAGCACAATTGTCGCTGCCTTTTTTCAGGATACATTTGGTTCTGTTTTATGGGCAGGGGATTCTCGTTTATATCGATTGCGTTCAAATACATTGGCAAGACTTACTAAAGATCATTCGCAGTTACAGGAAATGCTTGATAGCAATTTATTGCTTCCCGAAGAAATAGAAAACTATCCGGATCAGAATGTGATTACCCGGGCTGTTGGTGCGGAAAAAGATTTAATGCTTGATTTTCAGGTGTTTGAAATTGAGGAAGATGATAAGTTTCTGCTTTGTAGTGATGGTTTATATAATTCTATCAATGAGGATCAAATTCAATACATATTAAATAATGGTGGCATAAAACTTAATACTGAGCAATTAATCAGACTGGCGTTAGAAAATGGAGCCAGCGATAATGTTTCATTTATTCTGATTCAGAATAATGAAGGTCAGACAATTACAAATGTGAAGTTTAAAAACTGAAATGGATATTGATAGTAAAGATAAAACGGTTGTCAGAAAGAGAAATAGTTCGGAAGTCGTTACATCGAACGATACAACTGTGTTTAAAAATGTCCAAAGAACTAAGCAAAGAAATACAAATATTCCATTACAAAAGACAGATGAAAAGACTGTGGTTCGTACCAAATCATCTGACAATGCAGTTTCAAAAGTAATACCAAATGCAAGTAGTAACGACCGTGTTGCAACAGCTTCAAGATCCCAAAAAACATCCGCTAAAACACCAAGAATATTACAGAAAAGATTTCAGCTTCAAAAAGTGTTAGGTGTAGGAGGTATGGGGGTCGTATACAAGGCAGTTGATCTCCGAAAAGTAGAAGCTAAAGATAGAAACCCTTTTGTCGCAATAAAAGTTTTAAACGAAGAATTCAAAAAACATCCTGATTCGTTAATTGCATTACAACGTGAAGCTAGAAAGTCACAAAGTATCGCGCATCCAAATATTGTAAATGTCCATGATTTTGACCGTGATGGTGATATGGTCTTTATGACGATGGAATATCTTGATGGTCAGCCTTTAGATAAAGTATTAAAACAGTACCAGTATATTGGCCTGCCAATGAATGAGGCCTGGATAGTCCTTAGAGGTATATGCGAAGCATTAATATATGCTCATCAGGAAAATATTGTTCACTCAGATTTCAAGCCGGGTAATATATTCCTAACATCTAAAGGTATTGCTAAAGTATTTGATTTTGGTATCTCACGAGCTGTAAACAGATCAGATGTTAAATCAGACATGAGCGGTGAAAAAACGCTCTTTGATGCGGGTACTTTAGGAGCATTAACACCGGCCTATGCAAGTCTCGAAATGTTAAATGGAGGTGAGCCTGATGAGAGAGATGATATTTATGCATTGGGTTGTGTTGCATATGAAATATTCAGTGGCGAACATCCCTATGGAAAACTTCCGGCTGATAAAGCATACGCAAAGAAGTTAAAGCCAAAACGGTTGGATGAATTGACTAGTACCCAATGGAGTACATTACAAAAAGCATTGTCCTTTAACAGGAAAGATCGAATTTCTACAGTAGAAGAGTTTTATGATTTAATGTTTACTGAGAAAGCTTCAAATCTAAAGGTGTTCTCAGCTATTGGCCTTTCATTAGCAATTGCAGTCTCTTCATTTTTTTACTTCCAGTTTAATTCTGGTTCTGATCTTGGAGTGCAGCAAGGTATAACTCAGTCTGAAATCAACAGTTATAAAGATGATGTTGAAAATTTGCTCGAACAGCCTGTTTTCAGTTCAATTCAGTGGCATGATGATCTGTGGCAGGCTTTTAAAATTCTCTGGAAAGTTATCCCTGAAAGTGATGACTGGGCTTATGAGGCGGAGACTCAATCAATTAAATTGTACGTAGATGAAATTAATAAACTAATTCAAAGTTCAAAAATTGATGAGGCTGACATTCTTCTGGCAGAAGCTTCTAAATATAATGATGCTTTAGGGTTACTTAAAGGCATAAAAAGTAACATACAAAACATTAGAAGAGACAAAAGGCTCAATGAAATTGCAAGCATAAAGAAAGAGCAAGATGCGCAGAGACGATCTTTTGAAAGACAAAAAGCAAATTTAAGAAGTAATATATTGTCAGAACAGCGCTTAAATGCAGCCGAGACTAAGAGGAAATATAATCAGACACTTAATATAGTTAGTAAAGAGCTATTATGTAGAAATGGAATGAATGCAAGATCTCTCGGTAAATCCTTGAGGCAGTTAAACAGTATTGATTCAGGGCGTTACAATAAACAACTGTCTGGATTTGTCTCTTCCACTATTGCGTGTATTAACAAAGTATCAGTTGATGACCATGCACAAGCTAAAAAATTAAAATCATACGCAAGCCAGTTTTTCCCTGGTAACAAGAAAATAAGTGACCTTGTTATTGGGTATGTTGATCTTTGCAAACCCAGTTTTGCAGGAAAAGCAGGGAAGAATTCGAGAGCGGTTTGTCATGATCCATTATCCGGAGGTGCAACCGGTCCAAAAATGGTGGTGGTTAGATCACAAATTGACAATTCTGTTTATGCGATCAGTAAATATGAAATAAGCTATAGAGATTACAAGGATTATTGTGTCAGTACAGGTGAGTGCCAGGTATCAAATGGTGTTCTAGACCTGCCTGTAAATAATATATCCATCGAAGATGCGAATTCGTACATTAAGTGGCTAAGTGATAAAAGCAATCAGGAATACTCGTTGCCCAGTTACAATCAATGGATTAATGCTGCAGAAGCAAATAATTCCAGTATTGACACAAACAGAAATTGTTCGATGAATTCTCGTGGCATTATAAAAGGGCGTTCACTGGTTAAAGTAACGCTAGGGAAACAAAATAATTGGGGGTTGGTAAATACGGTTGGTAATGTTCAGGAGTGGGTGCTTAAAGGTGCTTCTCGTGATTTATATGCAGCTGGAGGATCCAGGTTGGATGAGTTCTCAAAATGTAACTTAACGAGCCTGAAAAAAGACTCTGGTGAAGGTAAGAAAAATACAGGTTTTAGAGTAGTCAGGAAAATAATTTAGTGGAAATGGTAGCGCAGTTAGTCAAAGAAATTAATGACCTTTCGATACAGTATTCGCAAGGTTTTATACAATATAGCGATTATAAAGATAAGCGTTCTCTTTTGCTTGAGAAACTAGAGAACGGTGATTCAAAGAAATTACTAGAAAGCTCGGGTATTTTTGAAATAGTTAATACATTTGCCGACATAATAAAACGTAGTTAATCAGGATGAAGTGTTCCATGTGCAGGATAGTTAGTGTGGTTTTATTGATGTGGGGCATTCTTTTATCTGTTAATGCTTTTTCAATTACATTAAATCTACCAGAGGAAGTAGATGAAAGAGATGTAAAATATAAGGACTGGGTTCTGAATAATAAAGAGATCCCTCCTGTATCAAAGCGAAATCCTGATCCAAGTAAAGGGCCAAGGATTCCTGTTAAGGAAATAAAAATACAAGGTGTAAAGTCATATCCTGATCTTTCAATCAGCAAGCAGGAACTTGCAGAGATTGTTGAGAAAAAAAGATATGACATGATGGATGAAGAATTTCTTCAGAAAAGTGGTTATACAATTCAAGAGCTGCTTGAACTGGCTGAGGTCCTTAATAAAATAGATAAGACCAGTGATGAAGGTAACTATGCTGATTTACCTGAAATTCAAAAATTAATATGGTTGCTTAAAGAACAAAAGAAAAACCGAGGTCTAACACTCGGTGAAATAGAAGAAATTGCTGAAGAAATCACAACATACTACAGAAACCATGGTTTCTTTTTGGCTAAAGCATTTCTACCTAGTCAGGACGTACATGATGGAGTGGTTGGTCTGACTGTGCTTGAAGGAGTGCTTGGTAAAGTAACAGTGGCCGGTAATGATTTGTATGGTTCGGATTATCTTGTAGGGTTATTTGATGATTTAATTAATAAAGCTGTCATTTATAAAGATATTGAGCAAAAGCTTTATCTACTAAATGATTATCCGGGTCTTAAAGTCACCGGCTATTTCAAACCAGGTGATCAGATAGGTGACACGCATTTAAACATTAATGTTGTTAGTGAAAAAACATCATCTTCTTTGTTTCGACTTGATAATCATGGTTCTGAGTTTACAGGACAAAATAGATTGTATTATCAATATGAGCACAATACTCCGGTTGGTTATGGTGATAAGGTTTCTTTAGGTATTATGCGTACATCTTCACCTGATAATACTACTTATGGTTCTATCAATTACCGTATCCCGATTTATGATGAAAAAAATTATTTATATGTGTCAACTAGTAAAAATCAGTACATACTGGAAAAAGAAAGCAGTACATCACCAGTAGACTTAACGGGTAACTCTCTTGTTAGTAAAATTACATATGAAAAAATATTCGAAAGAACTAGAAGACGTTCTAACTTCATGCGTATTGAATTACAAAATAGTCAATCTGAAATAGATTCTGAGTCAGACACATTCGATCAGAATTCAAGCGTAGATTCGATTATATTTTCATATAACTATGATTATTTGTCTGATGCAGGTAAAAGTGTAAATAATGGTCGTGTTTTACTCTCGATTGGTGACTTTGCAATCGAGCCATTCAATGAAAAATTAAATCGATTTGAGTCTTTTGAAAAAATAAACTTTTCTCATTACTATTTGAAATTTAGTACGGTTCCCTTCACTCAACTACCTATTCGGCTTATCAGTAAATTTAATTTACAAGTTGCTGATCTTAGCCTGCCTTCGATTGAGCAAAGTCCTATAGCTGGCCCAGATGCAGTACGGGCATTTCCTGTCACAGAGTTTTCTGCGGATTCTAGTGCTTTTTTAGGATTAGAAGTTCACTTTAATTACCCTAAAATTTTGGATTTTAAAATTGGGTCAAATTTAAAATTCTCAAATGTTGTCACTCCATATGTTTTTATTGATAGTTCTTACGGTGTCCAAAATGGTTTAGACACTCAGGATGAAGCAACTGCCTCATTGACTGGCTGGGGTATTGGTCTGGAATTAAAATATAAGAATACGCTCTCCGGTCACTTGATGTTTACCAGAGCCTCTAATTATCGTCTGCCTAACGCCGAGGATGAATACGGGGACTTGATTATAATAGATATGCAATATAGTTTTTAATTAGATACCAAGACTTGAAATTGCTGTGCATAAATATAGCTGTTCTAAGAAGAGTTGATTCGATACAATATTAAGTCATATTTCTCATTCGGATTTATCTTTGTGCATGGTAAAAGCGTAAACCTACTTGTGCCGGGTCTCTTAAAGTCTTTTCAATCAGGTGAAATTAATTCGGATCTGATTAAAGATCGCTTTTTTATTCAGAAACTAATAGCCAAATCCGATATTCAGGTACCTGATCCACAGAATCTTACTCTGGATTACTCGTCAATGCTTCCAGTTGCCTATTTTGAATACCTTGAGGCTGACCTTGCTAAGCCTCAAAATCAGAACGTTCTGTTTGCTGAACCTGTCCATCTGGAACTTAAATCAGACCATATACTGGCTAGACCGATTTATTCTGGATCTGAAGATATAGAAAAGTTATCAAAAATTATCACTATCTTTAATGAGTATTTTGATGAAGAAGGAATTGAATTAGCAATTTCTGAACATGGCAGAATATTCTGTCGCTCAAAAATACTCGGCCTGGCAAATATGACTCCAGTTAGTAATGTTTTTGGCAGAGATATTAAGCATTTTTTACCTACGGATAAAAATGCAAGTGACTGGCTTCGGATATTTAATGAAACTCAAATGCTTTTGCATGAAAAGCTAAGCTATGATGAGCGACTTATAGCGGGTCAAGAGTTAAATAGTTTCTGGTTCTGGGGAGGCGGAGTGTCAGGTGAGAGTAATTTTAAAAACAAAAGCTTACTGGGTAATGCTCGTTGGCTAAAAGGGCTTTGTAATGCTGGTTATTCAAATTTGTTAACCCTGGATATGATTAAATCTTCCCCAGAAAATACTTTATATTATTTTGATGAAAGTTTAGAAGGTGCATCATCTACAGGTAACTTTGAAGAATGGTTATTGGGGCTTACTAAACTTGAAAATGAAATTATATTGCCGCTGTATAAGTTGTTATTGTCGGGTGATATTAATAGTTTGATTATTCATGAATCTGAGAAAATGGCATATGAGTGTAAAAAACATCATAGATATAGATTATTTAAAAAGTCTGTTTCGTTAGAAAATATCTGTGTAACTGAGTCATGAAATCATTGTTAATAAAAAATTATACAGATAATAACGATGCAGGCGTTATTGATGGTATTCATCCCGTGCTTCAGGTTGTGTATAAAAACCGAAATCTCTCAAGTATAGATGAGCTTGATAATCAATTAAAAAATCTTCTTCCGTATACAGAATTATCTGGCATAGAAAAAGCTGCTGATATTGTAGCTACAGCAATTACCCATTCACAAAGAGTTTTAATAGTGGGTGATTTTGATGCTGATGGTGCAACCAGTACTGCCGTTGTTATTCGATTATTGAAAGCGTTTGGTGTGGAGCATGTTTCATATCTTGTTCCCAATCGGTTTGATTTTGGTTATGGATTGACTAAAGAGTTATTAGAGCATGGCCTGAGTGAAAAGCCAGATTTAATTATTACTGTAGATAACGGTATCGCCAGTATTGATGGCGTGGGCTACGCCAATCAGTTAGGTATTAAAGTAGTTGTTACTGACCATCACCTTGCTGCAGATGAGTTGCCTAAAGCTGCAGCAATTGTTAATCCTAATCAGCCTGGTTGTAATTTTACGAGCAAATCACTGGCTGGTGTTGGTGTTGTTTTTTATCTTATGATGGCAGTACGTGCGTTGTTAAGAGAACGTAACTGGTTTACTGACATACTGCCTGAACCAAACCTTGCATCAGTTCTTGATTTAGTAGCGTTAGGAACAGTTGCGGATGTAGTGCCGCTAGACAGGAATAACAGGATTCTGGTTGATCAGGGTTTAAAAAGAATTCGTTCTGGTCAGTGTTGCCCGGGTATAAAGTCAATATTACAAATCGCCGGTAGAAATCAGTCAAATTGTGTTGCCTCTGATCTTGGTTTCTCTGTTGCGCCACGTTTAAATGCAGCTGGTCGGCTTGAAGATATGTCGGTTGGCATTGAATGTCTAATAAGTGATGATGAGGCTTATTGTCTGCAAATTGCTGAACGCTTGCATCAATTAAATCTTGATAGGCGCTCCATTGAGTCAGATATGTTAGAGCAGGCTTTGTCAGAGCTTGAGTCTGTCAGTCAAAACCTGAATGAATCAGAAATGCCTTCTGCTTTAATTTTATATAACGAAGCCTGGCATCAGGGTGTTATTGGTATTTTAGCTTCTCGTATCAAAGAGCGTTATAACAGACCTGTTATTGCTTTTGCTTTGTCAGATAATAATGAAATAAAAGGTTCTGCACGTTCTATAAAGGGATTTCATATACGTGATGCATTGGATCTAATCGATAAAGCATTTCCAAATACCATTATAAAATTTGGTGGTCACGCAATGGCTGCTGGTCTCACAATAAAGGAATCAAATCTGGAGTTGTTTAAAAAACAGTTTGAAAAAATTGCTGGCGAACTCTTATCAGAAGATGATTTACAAGGTGTTGTGCATACAGATGGTGAATTAAAGACCTCGGATTTCTCATTAAATCTGGCGGAAACACTTCGTTATGCTGGCCCGTGGGGGCAGCACTTTCCTGAGCCTGTGTTTGATAATGTATTTATTGTTAATGAATGGCGTGTGGTTGGTACAGGCCATCTCAAACTAAAGCTACAACTCAGTGATGAAACTGTATTGATTGATGCGATTGCCTTTAATACTACGGAGGAGCAGCTTGGAGAAAATAGTGATAAGATACGCGCGCTTTATAAGCTAGATGTAAATGAGTTTAGAAATAAGAAATCACTGCAATTGATGATCGAGTACCTGGAGCCCGCTTAATGCTTTATAAATTAATACGTAAAATTCTGTTTATGTTTGATGCCGAAAAATCGCATAATCTGGCGCTAAAAGCATTAAATATTGTTTTCAAAGCAGGGCTTTCAAATTTACTGTTTAAAAAAACAGTGCATGATCCTGTAACTGTTATGGGGCTTGAGTTTAAAAATCGAGTTGGTCTTGCTGCTGGTCTTGATAAAAATGCTAATTATATAGATGCGTTGTCTGCTACTGGCTTCGGCTTTATTGAGGTGGGTACGGTAACACCGAAGGGACAACCCGGTAATGATAAACCAAGATTGTTCAGATTACCTGAAGCAAACGCAATTATTAATCGTATGGGCTTTAATAATAATGGTATTGAAGATTTAATAACAGCGGTTAAAAAATCTAAGTACTCTGGCAGGCTGGGTATAAATATAGGTAAGAATTTTTCTACGCCCGTCGAAGATGCAGTTGATGATTATCTGTTTTGTTTTGAACATGTTTATACAATAGCTGACTATATAGTCGTCAATATTTCATCACCAAACACACCGGGGCTTCGTTCTTTGCAACATGGTGAAGCACTAGTTACTCTGCTGACATCTTTAAAGGAAAAACAAAGAGAACTGAATAATGTTCACAATTGTTATGTTCCAATAGCCGTTAAAATAGCGCCGGATTTGTCCGGTGAAGAAATAGTAGAACTTTCAGAAACATTTTTAAAAACAAGGATAGATTGTGTTATTGCCACTAACACGACTTTTTCTCGTAAAGGTGTTGAGAATTTACAGCATGGAGAGGAGCAGGGTGGCTTAAGCGGTGCTCCAGTGAAAAGTGCATCTACGCATGTGGTCAGTGAATTTAGTCGGTTATTTAATGGAAAGATACCATTGATAGCTGTTGGCGGTATTATGACAGCAGAAGATGCGGTTGAGAAAATAAATGCCGGAGCAGATCTGGTACAAATCTATTCCGGCTTTATATATGAAGGGCCAGACTTGATATATAATTGCGCGAAAGCACTATCAGAAATATAAACAGTTATTCGATAATATTTGTTAAATCAAATATTGTATTGACGTCTTTATACCAGTTACTAAAAGTCCCGTCAGGTATATCTTTAAAGAATTTCTTTAGCTGCAATGGATTGGTTGTCAAAATAATGGTTTCATTATTTTCTGCAAATATGGAAATCTTCAGTGGCAAGAATGGAATAATGTCCGGATGATTTTCTGAAAGCTGGTTTACCTCATCTGGTTTGCCGTAGAATACCACTCTGTATTTATCTGTTTTAAAACCTGATTTAGTCAGGCCAATATCAACGCGTTGTACGCGGGATATTTTATATCCTGTTTTCTTGATCGCAGACTGAAGGTTAACCATCGTTTCAGGAAATGTCTGTCTGATTCTCATCATAATAAGGTCATCAGCATAACTTGTAAAAGCAGTGGCAGTTAGTATCAGAAAAATAAATATATTTATTGTAATTTTAGATGCACGCATTATAGAGACGCCTCCTCTAATAATTCAGTATAAATAGCATGCATTTCTTCACAGGCTTCATTTAATTCTTTGTTGTTAAAAAAGGTGGCTAAGTTGAGTGGGTTGGTTGCCAATATGCTGACTTTACCTTTGTTTTGGACGATAGTGATTCTACATGGCAAAAACATACCGACCCGAGGATCAACAGCCAGCGCTTTATTTAAAAAATTAAAGTTACAAAAATAAACGATAACCTGATTGTTGTTTTCCTTGCCACTTTCTACCAGACCTTTGTTCAGTTGCTGGGTACGAATTAGCTTGAAATTTTTCCCAAGTATTGCATCTTTAACATTGTTAATGGTTTCTTCAAGGCCGTAAGGAGAATCCACTTTGATAATGGCAGACTTTGTATCGTATTTCTTATAAGGGTATGGGCCACCTTCAAAATTTCGGATGTATTTAACAATATTGTTAATATCCTTTTCGCTCAATCCATGCGCTCGATATGACATCATTGGTGTGCCTTGCCTTCCATTCATTAATGTTTCTTTAATAAATGAATCTTCTGCTGATGAAAGAAAACCGGGGTTATTTAGAGAGGGCGCAATAATGGCTGCATCGCGCGGTCTTGAAAAAGTGACACCTGTTCCAATGCCGCCTGTACCACCTTTGTTGTGACAACTGACGCAGTACTGGTTAAATAGTTTTTTGCCAGCTCTGGCATTGCCCTTGACTGTTTTGCTGCTGAAAACTTTACCTTTCTTACCGGTCCAACTACGCATGTACTTTACGATACTGACAATATTGTCGTCGGACAAATTATTAAATGACGGCATAACTCTGCCTGGTCTGCCGTAACGAATAGTCTTTCTTAAATAATTATCACTGACAGAATCTATAAATGATGGGAATGATATTGGAATTCCTACACCACCTTGACCTTTAGCGCCGTGACAGGCAGAACAGTTCTTCTCAAACAACTGTTCTCCGACTGAAATTTCAGTTTCTGCGGCTACTGGTAGTGAGATTAGATATAAAAATATCAGGCGTGTTATATTTTTCATATGATCCCATTAATCATAATATATGGATTAAATCAATATTAGCACATACTAATACAAATTCACTGATTCAAATCAAATATTGGTATATTTAATACATTTGAAATAAATTTATTTAAGTATTAATAGCAGAGTATAAATGGACTGGAAAATAATTAGTAAAAATATTGTCTTCAATGGGTTTTTATCTATTGAAGAGTATCAAATATCACATGAGTTATATCAAGGTGGTCACAGTGGTGTTTTAACGCGTCAATTAATGGAGAGAGGGCACGCAGTTGCAGTTTTATTATTTGATCCGGTACTTGATAGGATTGTTTTAATAGAGCAGTTCAGGATAGGTGCTAAAGATGATGAAGTAACACCCTGGTTAACTGAGTTGGTCGCTGGAATGATTGAACCAAATGAATCTGCCATAGATGTGGCTAAACGAGAGTGTTCAGAAGAGGCTGGTGTAGAGATTAGTAATTGTCGTCTTATACATACTTATTACGCCAGCCCAGGTGGTTGTTCTGAAAAAATAAGTTTGTATTATGCAGAAGTAGACAGCTCAACGGCTAATGGCTATCACGGGCTGGATTCAGAGAATGAAGATATTAAGGTTATTGTTTTGGATTATAAAGAGGTCATCAGACAATTGCGGGATGGTAAAATAAATTCAGCGACACCTATTTTGGCTTTGCAGTGGTTGCTGCTAAATCATGATGAGCTGGTATCTAATTTAAATGCATCTTGATGAATAATTAGTCATCATCTATGAATCGCTCTGTCAATTTGTCGTAATCATCAATTCGTCGGTCACGAAAGAACGGCCAGATCTTTCTGACAGAATCTGTTCTGCCTAAATCAATATCGCTGTATAAAATACTGCTTGATACTTCGTCGAGCTGAGCCAGTAGTTCACCCTGAGGACCGCATACAAAACTATTACCCCAAAAGCTGGTTGTGACCTCCGGTGTGTTCTCAGTGCCAGTTCGGTTGCAGCAGGCTAGTGGAACACCATTTGCAATGGCATGACCGCGTTGAATTGTAATCCAGGAATCCAGCTGTCTCGTTTGTTCTTCTTTTGAGTCATCAGGATCCCAGCCAATAGCTGTGGGATAAAGCAGGATATCTGCCCCAGCTAAACACATCAGTCTTGCTGCTTCAGGGAACCACTGGTCCCAACAGATCAGAACGCCGAGTTTTCCAATGCTGGTGTTAATGGGCTTAAATCCAGTATCGCCAGGTGTAAAATAGTATTTTTCATAAAAGCCCGGGTCATCAGGAATATGCATTTTTCGGTACTTACCAGCGATAGAACCATCTGAATCAAAAACAATTGCGGTATTGTGATAGAGACCACTGGCTCTTTTTTCAAATAAAGACGCAACTATTACGATAGAGTGTTGTTTGGCAAGTCTGGAAAAAAAATCAGTTGAATTTCCGGGAATGGTTTCGGCCAGTGAAAAGTTATCTGGATTCTCTTCAATGCAAAAATAAGGTGTGTTATGAAGCTCCTGAAGCAGGATAAGATCGATATTATTTGCTGCAGCTTTTTCAATTGACAGTTTTATATGGGCCAGGTTTTGATCGGCTGTTTCGTAAGCCTTTGACTGGATCAGTGCCATCTTTATTGACTGTTTACTCATCAAATTATTTCTCTGTTCTGATTGTGTTAGCTGGCAGCTGCATACTCAGGCAGTGCATTGAACCATATTGTTTTATAATTTCATTACTGGGAATGCCAATGACTTCGCGGTTGCTAAACACTAACTGGAGTTTCTCTATGTTAACCCTATCCTGAGGGTCATTATAGGTAGGCATTAGCACGTACTGATTTGTAATCAGGAAATTGGCATAACTGGCGGGTAAGCGCTGTCCATTGTGAAAAATAGCTTTCGGTATTGATAGCGGAATCAATGAATATTTTTTATTGTCTCTGGTTACAAATGCTTTTAATTCGGTTTCCATGGCCTTAAGGCTTTGATAGTGAATGTCTGTTTCATCATCACAACTGCTATAAGCAATTGTATCGGTGTTACAGAACCTCGCCAGATTGTCGATATGTGAATCTGTATCGTCGCCTTCAAGGTGTCCCTGAGTTAGCCATAGTATTCGATCGCAACCAAGATGTTTGCTTAAAGTGTCTTCGATTTGTTCCTGGCTTAGTTGCGAATTTCTTTTGGGTGAAAGCAGGCATTGTTTAGTCGTTAGAATGCTACCCAGTCCATCGCTTTCTATGCTACCGCCTTCCAAAATATAATCGATTGTTTTTAATGGGCAACCTAACAACTTTTGATCGTCGAGTTTCTGATTGGTGAGGTTGTCATCATAATGATCAAATTTTTCACCCCAGCCGTTAAAACTGAAATCTAAAGCGGTGCATTGGCCATCCTTAATAGTGGTTATAGGTCCGTAATCTCTGCACCAGGTGTCGTTGTTTGCATGTAATAACCATTTTATAGAAGTCGTATTGATGTTTTTATTGGTAAGCCTTTTGTTGATAGCGGTTTGGTGGATTTCGTCATGGGCAATCAGTATAAGGGTTTGCTGGCGACAAATATGCTCAACAATTTGATCAAAAACAGGTTCGACTTTGTCTAATAGCGCATGCCAGTCCATACTTTTGTGAGGCCAGCACAGTAAAATGGCATCTTGCGGAGACCATTCGGCTGGCAAAACAGTTTTTGTCTGTATAATCATTTAGTTATTATAAACATTTAATGATAAATCTGTGACTGAATTTATCGCATGTTAACGGAACTCTATGTATAATCATGCCTCTGATTTAAAGGTTCTTATTTAATCTACGCCAGATAAATAAGGACTAAATGTGTGTGTTTTCATACTTAATACATATAACTATAAATTGATAATAAAGGCGCTTTCAACGGCATGTTTAGACCCAAGGAACTGTTCATAGGATTACGTTATACACGTGCTAAACGTCGTAATCATTTCGTCTCATTTATTTCCTTAACTTCTATTCTTGGTGTCACACTGGGTGTGGCTGCACTCATTATCGTACTTTCAGTAATGAATGGTTTCGAGCTGGAAATGAGAAACCGAATCCTTGGCATGACGGCTCACGCGACTGTGTCAGATGTAACGGGTACATTATCTAACTGGCAATCAGTGGCTAAAAAGCTGGATGGTCATAAAAGAATTACAGGCATGGCGCCATATATTTCAAATGAAGCGATGCTAAATAATGGTCGTCGGGTAAGTGGTGCTGTTGTCAGAGGCGTTTTACCAACCGAAGAAAATCAGGTGTCAAAAGTTGGTAGCTCGATGGTCTCAGGCACTATTAATGAATTAAAGCCTGGCCGATATGGCATTATTCTTGGTAGTGCGCTGGCGAATGTTCTAGGTACTTATGAAGGTGACAAAGTCACCTTGATCACACCACAGGCTAACTTTACGCCAATCGGCGCAGTTCCCAGACTAAGACGCTTTACCGTAGTTGGTGTGTTTGAAGTAGGTATGCAGGAATTCGATCGAAGTACTGCCATTATCCATATGGAAGATGCTAAAAAAGTATTCAGTTTTAAAAACAATATTT
>Ga0316205_10002028_pt1 | contig 22477 bp, 21 predicted proteins | sample 3monthpyrite_MG_FD_204941 | JGI IMG/M metagenome (GOLD analysis project Ga0316205, IMG submission 204941) | Microbial mat bacterial communities from mineral coupon in-situ incubated in ocean water Damariscotta River, Maine, United States -... | ecosystem: Environmental > Aquatic > Marine >... | reverse complement strand
ATCAACCCTGATGGCAGCACCAGTTATAGTGATGTACCCGCTCCACATGGTGAAGCCATCTCACTACCTGAATTAACACCGGTACCCGCTGTAAAATATCCGAAAAAAGCCCCTGCCGAGAAAAAAGAAAATAATACAGTGCTACCGTACACTCTTTTCAAAATATCCAGCCCGAAAAATCAGACCGTTATCAGAGATAACAATGGAAACACTAAACTAGCACTCAAAATTAAACCTGAATTACAGACGAAACATAAACACAGCATTACCTTACTTTTAGACAGTAAAGTCTATAAAAAAGGCCTGACCACAGCAGGCGGACAATTTTCCAATTTAGACCGCGGCTCTCACACATTGTCTGCCCGGCTTGTTGATGAAAACAACAAAACACTGAAATCCACTCACCCTGTCACCGTCCACATTAGACGTCATTCACAGCTGCACAACCAAAAGCCCGCCAATCCACAAACACCTCGCCCAGGCTATTACGTACCACCTACACCTACACCTACACCTACACCTACACCTTGATATGCACTACAATGGTGCAAACAATTGGTTTTAGAGTCCAGATAATTTCGCTAAGTGCTTGAAATCGCTATTTAACTGACCCATCAAACTTGGTTCAGATTTTGCTTATATAAGCTAAGAATACCCAAGTAACCGATAAAGTAACTAATGACGCAGTTTCCAATAACAGACAAATCCACTCTTGATGTCATCATTGATAACATCAGCTCGGCAGTGCTGACACTAAATAAAGACCTGGAAATTTTATACCTCAATGCAGCCGGTGAAATGTTACTGGGTATCAGCGCCAAACGTGCCATTGGACAGAGTCTGCGACATATTATTAATGTAGATGAAAGCTTTTTTCAGCGCCTTGAAAACACTTATCAGAACAATCATCCTTTTAGTGAACATGAGTTATCCATCGCCCTGTTTAGCGGACATGAATTCACCATAGATTATTCTGCCAGTTCGATTATTGAACCGGGCAAACCCAATCTGTTATTGCTTGAAATCACATCAATCGACCGGCATTTACGAATTGCACATGAAGAAAATTTAATTTCACAACATCAGGCAACTCGCTCCCTTATTCGTGGTATGGCTCATGAAATAAAAAATCCATTGGGTGGTTTACGGGGCGCAGCGCAGCTACTTGAAAATGAACTGCCCAATGACGAACTAAAGGAATACACCGACATTATTATTGGCGAAGCTGACCGGCTCAGAAACCTGGTCGACAGAATGCTGGGGCCTAACAACCTGCCACAACCTAAATTAATCAACATTCACGAAGTCACAGAACGTGTACGACAACTTGCGCAGGTTGAGGCGGGTAACAATATAAATTTTATCCGTGATTATGATCCCAGCCTGCCATTTATTATGGCAGACCCGGACCAGCTCATACAGGCCATACTAAACATCACCAGAAATGCAATTCTTGCTTTAGAAAACAAAGGCAACATTACATTCAGAACACGCCCGCAACGCCACTACACCATAGGCTCAAATGTTCACAAACTCGTTATAGAGTTACAAATTGTTGATGATGGCCCGGGCATACCGGATGATCTGATTGAAACAATTTTTTATCCAATGATTTCGGGACGCGCTGAAGGCAGCGGGCTTGGGCTTTCAATTTCACAGGGACTGGTCAATCAGCACAAAGGGCTGATTGAATGCAACAGTGAACCCGGGAAAACAGTATTTACTATTTTATTACCTTTAGATAACAGCGCAGAAGACGCAAAAGGAGAAAACCAATGAGCATGCCAGTCGTCTGGGTAATTGATGATGATCCATCAATACGCTGGGTACTTGAAAAAGCATTATCAAAAGCCGAGATGAATGTTACCAGTTTTGAGGATGCGGAAAATATTCTATCAATGCTCAAAACAGATCAACCGGATGCCATTATCTCTGATATCAGAATGCCCGGTACAAGCGGATTAGAACTACTTGAACAAATTAATACTGAATATCCGGACCTGCCTGTCATCATTATTACTGCGCATTCAGATTTGGACAGTGCAGTCTCATCATATCAGGGTGGTGCTTTTGAGTATTTACCCAAACCTTTTGATATTGAAGATGCAGTCAACATCACCCAAAAAGCATGTGCGACCCGACTCGAGAAAAAACAATCTCAGACTGATGCCAACATCGCAACCCACCACCCAGGCATTATTGGTGAAGCACCTGCAATGCAGGAAGTATTCAGAGCCATAGGACGATTATCACAGTCCAATATTACCGTACTGATCAACGGTGAATCAGGCACCGGTAAGGAACTGGTTGCTAATGCACTGCACCAGCATAGCCCGAGATCAAGCCAACCATTTATTGCAATTAACACAGCAGCCATACCAAAGGACTTGTTAGAGTCTGAGCTTTTTGGCCATGAAAAAGGCGCATTTACCGGCGCCAACACGCAACGCAAAGGCCGCTTTGAACAGGCTGATGGTGGCACTTTATTTTTAGATGAAATTGGAGATATGCCAGCCGATTTACAAACACGATTATTGCGTGTGCTTGCAGATGGTCAGTTTTATCGGGTTGGTGGCCATACCGCAGTTAAGAGCGACGTTCGCATAGTAACCGCCACTCATCAAAATCTGGAAGAACTGGTTAAACAAGGAAAATTTCGTGAAGATCTTTTCCACCGGCTAAATGTAATCCGCATCCACATTCCTTCTCTGCGTGAACGGCGTGAAGATATTCCAACCTTACTGAACCATTTTCTTTCACAAGCAGCGAAAGAAATGAACACTCCTGTTAAAATCATTCCTGAAAATCTGCAAAAGTATTTATCTACACTCGACTGGCCTGGCAATGTTCGCCAGTTAGAAAACACATGCCGCTGGTTAAATGTTATGGCTGCAGGCACAGAAGTTTTACAGGAAGATTTACCGCCAGAACTGATAAACAAAGACGAAAACAATCCACAAACTGTTGCTATTAACAACAGCTGGCAAAGTTCTTTTAAAACCTGGGCAGAAGAAAAGCTACAAAATGGTGTAGTTAATTTACTCGATGAAGCCACACCAGATTTTGAACGGATTTTAATTGAAGCTGCGCTGAAAAAAACCAGTGGAAAACGCCTTGAAGCAGCAAAACTATTGGGCTGGGGAAGAAACACCCTGACACGAAAAATTAAAGAACTGGGAGTTTAGGAAAGTGGTTAGTGGGCAGTGGGCAGTGGGCAGTGGGCAGTGGGCAGTGGGCAGTGGGCAGTGGGCAGTGGGCAGTGGGCAGTGGGCAGTGGGCAGAAAATTGTAATCTCTTCACTCTTTGTGTAAACGATTAACTACACTTTTACTGAAAACTGAAAACTGAAAACTGAAAACTGAAAACTGAAAACTTTATCTTAATCAATACAGTTTAAAAAAGCCTGCTCTAATGTGTCTGCATTATATTGTTGCTTACATTCGGCAGGTGATCCGCAAAAGGCAATTGACCCTTCGTGCAAAATACCGATCCGGTCACTGAGCTCTTCAACATCTGCTAACAAATGACTGCTAAAGAAAATTGTTTTACCCTTTTCTTTAGCCAGCTTTAACTGTCTTTTTACCAGCGCTCTTGCTTTCGGGTCAAGCCCACTCATGGGCTCATCAAGAATCAGTAACTTTTTATCCAGTAACAGCAAAGCAGCAAGCCCTAACTTTTGCGCCATTCCTTTTGAAAATTTATGAACGGGTTTGGTTAATATATCTTTAGAAAGATCCAGATCATCGAACATTTTTAGTATTACTGATTGCTCTTTTTTTACTTTATGCAATTCGAAAATATAATTTAAAAACTGCTGGCCGTTAAAATAATGCGGCGGCAAAAATCTCTCTGGCAAATATGCCATATTCTTTCGCGAGACTGTTTCATGACTATCAATATCAAAAAGTTTTATGTTTCCGTTATCGATACCATGAAAATTAAGTAAACATTTTATTAAAGTCGTTTTACCTGCCCCATTAACACCTAGCAGGCTATACACTTCTTCTGAATATATTTCAAAATTAATACCGTTTAGAATATTTTTATTCTTATATTTTTTCTCGATATCAGAAACACTAACAATAAACTTTGTCATTGAAATTAATCCAAAAAAAAAGGCGAGTCACCTCGCCTTTTTTATTTCATCCATTATAAAGATTAAAGCTCAAATAAAACCTGATAAGACTCAGTACCATCAATGGTATATGCAGCTCCTGCATCATTTCCATCACTAACCTGAACGGAACGAATTGAACCGGCATCACCTGCACCATCATCATTTTGCGCATCAAGGATTACAGCCATATCACCCGGAATACCTGTAAAAGCAATAACAATACCGGTTAAACCATTGATTTCACCATCAGCATGCGCTGCTGCTGTTTGCATACCCATAGTTGTTCCGAATGCATGAGTCGGCAATAAACTTGAAGCAGGGTCTCCCGAAATCAAACCAGCCGCTCGTAAATGTTGCCAAGCCAATGCTGATTCAGCATTACCTGCTACAGCAACTAATGTACCATTTGTAGCAAAAGCACCATCGATTAAACCATTGCCTACCGAGGCTGTCCCATGAAGTATACCCCCGTCAACATGAGCTCCTGGTGCAGGATCATCACCTGGCAGTACTGAATAACGGTCCTGATAACTGTATAAAGCTGCAGAAACACCACTGTAGTCATTGTTCACGTTTTTAATTTTGGCGTTAGTGATCACTTCCTGGCCTTTAAGTACGCCTCCCAGCAATAGGCCAATAATGACCATGACAATAGCGATCTCAACCAAGGTAAAGCCTGATTGCTGTTTTTTCATAAGAAACCTCTTTATCTATGTGCTCTAATTAACTGATTTTATAGTAAATACTATCTAGACTATAGTTGATTGTAGTTCTAATTTCCAATATTTGTCGATTTATTCACCATTCTGCCGCGCTTTTTCTTCTACTCGCTTCATTAATACGTCTAAAAATCGGATTTCATTCGGATCAGTAATGGTTTTATTAGCAACCAAGCCACCAACCAGTAACTTTATTTGCTCAAATTCACCTAAATTTTCCAGTACTATCAGGCGTATATCCTTGGCCCAATGCGGTATAGACGTACTCTTCTCTTCTGCCAGAGCTGTCGCATATTTTAAAGCCAGTGGTAGATCTTTGAGTTTATGTTGCGCAGTTATTGTCGCTTCTGCCAGCCATCGCCAGTTTTTTACCGGGTTCGCTTTATATTCGTTATACACATATTTGAGCATCAAGCGGATCTTGTTCTGATCTTCTACACGGCTGTATACGCGCGCAGCCAAAAGTAGCGGATACTGGCTTGTCGACTCGAGCTTGTTCAAAGCCTGCAACCAGTTAATCAGCTTTTCATAATCTAATGAGCGGTAGGAAATATATTGTCCGGCCTGCACATCAAACTGCTGCAACCACAATAAAAACATTCTGTAAGCAAACGACTGATCACTTGCAGTGATTAATTTCATTGCTGACTCAGAAGGTACATCCGGTAAAGTCAATAATTTCGGACGTTGGTAGATTGTAGATTCACGCCACAACATAATCGTAATAAAACACGCAAACATGATCAGTAGTATCCACGCTTGTTGTATTTTAAAATGATGGCCTTTTTTCAGCATACGTTTCAATTAAATCGATTTACGTTTTAAGTCAAAGACACCGACCAGAATAAAAAAAGTTACATACAACATAAATTCAATCAAAAAACTTATAATATCTATACCGGATATTTCATTCACTATTAACCAGCTACTCTGAGAAAAGAGATCAAGCCTTGGCAAAAACAGAGCAATGATATCGATCATTGAATTAATGAACTGATTGAATAAACCATCCTGCATAGGACCTTCACCCATGCTTTGAATAGCTGGCATTAGCCGCATTAATACATAAATACCTAAACTGATCATAAGGCTTAAGGCTACATTCTCTAAAGACAAAATAAAGATCAGACTCAACAAAGCCATCAGCGATAACTCAAACCAGAACGAGACCGACCAGATAAATGCAGCTTCTGCCTCAGAAAAAAACAGGAATATAAAAAAATAAAAACCAGAAATTAAAAATGATAGCAAACTAAAACCAAAAAATTTTCCGATAAAGACCTGATAGCGAGGAATTGAAACTGCAAACAATAACTCTATCGACTTGTCCTGAAAATCACGTGCAATACTCGACACCACAAAAAAAATCATTACTAATATAGAAGATATGCGTAAAAAGCCAGCCATTAATGCGACCTGAGATTCACGTGTTTCTGTTAATGCAGCCTGACTAACAAACAATGAAAGCATCATCGCCATAATCATTAAGGCCGCAATTATCCAGATGATTTTCCCACGAATGGCTTCGATTAAACTGAAGCGGGAAATAGTTAAAATAGAAGAAAACATTTCGTTATATAAGTCAGGTTCAATTATTATGGCAGACGAGCCGCTTCTATCATTCTGGTTTTCAACACAGTTAACGGAATCCAGATTATCAGATCATCAAATTCCTGGTTTGTCACGTCACTGTAAAAACTGCTAATGAAGGTGGTATCCCCGTTACAATTTTCCTGCTCACGTGCGCTAACACTGGCACAGTTTGCAATGGTTAAGCGTGCATTTTCTGCAAATGATATAACGACAGCTGGTACATTTGATGCGATCGTGTTTCCGGCTTCATCATCAATTGTAATATTGCCATCATCTGTCATATCAAAACTGGCTATCGCGCCTATCTGCACACCAGCGCCATTGGTTTTAATATTACCTGCACCATCAAGCGCAGGAGGTGCGTCAGCCATACTTAAATTACCCGAGCCTCTGACACTATATCTGAACCGGCTACCCCAGGTATCAACACTACCGGTTCCTATATCCATATGCGGCAGCCAGCCTTCATTAACGTCACAGTCTTCCTGGTTTGCAGGGTTTTGCGGGTCTTCGACACCATCCGTGTCATTATCTGGGCAGGGTAATCGACCATTAGTTAACGCAAAGCCAATTAGGGCCTCTTTAATCGTTTCTAATTGCTGCCGCGTTTCATCACGCTTTAATTGCTGGCGCTGCACACCAACTGTTTTTAAGACACCTGCGAGTATAAGACTGATAACGATCAGCACTATCGACATTTCAATTAGTGTAAAGCCACGAGAATTATTATTTCTTGTCATGGACATGCGCCTACAGTTAGAGGAGCTGTATCATTTATGCAATACAAATAATCGTTCCCAGCAGACGGGTCGTATGCTTTGTTACCATTCGGATCTAAATAATTAGCGGCATTATTACCTTCAAGGTAATTCGCTATATTATTTTTTGAATCCACATCTCCAGCAACCGGATCATTACGACTTACTCCAGCTTGGCGCTCTCCTGAAAACAAAACTATAGCTGCATGATCATTACCCCCTGTTGAAACACATTGTGCTCCGGCAGAGGTACAGCTCACATCAACAGAATCCGGAGCATAACTGCCGGAAACCACATAAAAGAAGTGATCTTTCCAGTTTTTCCAGAGATCTAAATTTCCTGAAGTTACAAAGCCAGGACACGTACTTAAAATATTATCAATTCCTTTCCTGCCACCCCCGCAAGAGTTATTTGTAATACAACTGGCAAGGTCTGTCTGAGCCTGATCTACTACCGCACTATAATTGCTCTGAGCCAGATCAATACTGTTCCTTCTTTGTCGATTACAAAAACGACGACTATTGCGCGCAGCACGACAGGCAGCGTAATCAACACCACGAGCATCACTAATAGCCTGATCCCGAATTACTAATGCGTCGGCAACAGTTGTATCATAAATTGACTGGCAATCTACACAACTACCACCTCCGCCTCCTCCGCCTCCAGGAGTGCATGAATTCGCAGCCAAACAATTATTGTAATCGTCCAGCGCATCTTGTAGATCTTCATCATATTCTTGCTGCGCATCTGCCAGATCTCTTGTCAGTTCATTATCACAGGGTCTCGGATTTCTTCTTCTGTCTATACAATCTTGCCATTCCTGCTGAGCCTCTGCCTTTTCTTCATTAAACTCAATAAGTGCATCAGCTAATGCATTATTATATGCAGTCCAACAATCTGTACACGCAGGCCCACCCGTAGGTGGTATAGCACCTCCACCTCCACCAGTACCTGGGTTTGCATCCAGTTGATTTTCACTTGCTTGCACATCCTCAGGGAGACGACCAAGTAAACTTGCGGGAGGTGTTGCTGGCAGTGTTGTGTCTGAATAACTGGCATCATCACGATAAGTCACACCTGCTGTTGCCAAATCAATTTCAGCTGGCCAGGGTAAATTACTAACACTACCGGCATTACCATAAACCGTCACACATCGGGCAATTTCCTGAGTAAGGTTTTCCATGGTTGACTGAAAATTATTTCGTCGCTTTATCGCATCCCAGATTTCATCTCGAGTAATAACGATAATCTGATCATTAAACGGCGTAGCCAATGTATCAGTTGCTGTGCCTGCTCTCACAAAATCATCAACAGCATCTGCAGCACCTAAGTCATTATTAGAAATCGCGACGCCACCGTCATTTAGAACAGGGGAGTTATCCAGGTATTCAGTAACCGTATAATTGCCACCACATTGTTCATTATTATTAACACCAGTAGCATCTCTGTTCTGATTATCCACTATCCGACGTGGTGCAAACACTATTGCAACAACACGGTCCTGAGCATTTGATCCGTAAATTTTATTACCTGAGGCATCATAGACTTCAAACATCCCATTTGTATCTTCATTCAGCATTTCCGTTTCTGGCGAGTTTTTATAGTAACCAGATACTGCATACCAGAGACATTCATTCGAATCATCTTTTAATACAGCGGTGTCCAGTGCTCGATAAGGAAAGCGTCCGATGGCACTTTCATTTATATTCCCGCACCCTACATCTTGCTGGCCCTCTTCAGGGTTCAATCCATTTTCATCAATATCCGGACACGGAAGAAAACCCAGTCGTCCTTCATGATTTAAATCTGTATCAATATAATTTACCGCATATGCAATTAATGCTTTTTTAGCGCTGGCTAATGAAGCAATACGACTTTGCTGGCGCTCTTGCTTTTGTGGTTTCGAACCAAATTGTCCCATCAAATAGAAAGCGGCAACGGATGCAAGTACCACCATTGCGATTAAGAGAGCAGCACCTACTTGCTGTTTTAGCCTTATTCCAGACTGATTCTTATTATTTATTTTCATAAGCTTCTCGAATAGGTGGTTGACTACGCCTCAGGACCTGCCCGGGTTTTAACTTTACAACTCCCTTCTCACGAACTTTTAGTTTAACGTTTCCATTTTGATATACTTTAAGAACTTTCACATCAGCCAGAGGTTTATTAGATTTCAACGTGTTTTTTGAATTCACCCAGACCACATCAGATTGTCCTTTACGCTTCAGATAGCCTTTCACTTCAATTTTTTCAGTACGCTCAAGAGACTGACTTTTGGATAATGACGTATTTTTTACAGGCTGACGTGACGCATCAATAACAGCTCGCTCTGCCGGTGTAAAAAAAAGGCGATTAAGATTTTGTTCCGCCACCGCAGGATTTGTTGTTATATAATTAACAACAATCGACATTATAAAAATGTAAACAGCCTTTATCATTTAACCAACCTTAAAGGTATACCACTTCACAGTACAAGTAGCTTCAATATTTGGTGTATTGGTTATTACTTTATCTCTGCCTGTCTGACCAAGCCGCTTAAGCTCACATGAACTAAGCAAATGAATTGATTGTTTAATATTATTAATACTTTCTATCACAGCCATTAAATCAGCTTCATGCATTAAGCCCATTTTCAGTTTAATATCAGACACAGACACTTTGATACCCCTGTCACGAATTATGCCATCATCATACCTGTACGACTTTCTTGCATTAATAGAATAACTAAGACGTGGTATTTTATGTGCCAAACGGATCTTTTCCAGAGAATCCAGCCAGTATAAACGGTTTTCATTTTCAAACTGTTCGACTGGCATAAATTTATTAAACCTTTGCTGATACTCTGCAGCCATCAAGCTCATATCATCGAGCTGACTAAACCGCTTAGATTCTTTATTTAACTGGGTGTTTAATTTCTGATAGTGATCCAGTTTTGTATGATAGCTCTGATAAAAAACAACACAAATGATAATAGCTGTTAATACTACGACAGAACTAGCCAGTAAAATATTATATTTCCCCGAGCTAACTTGCATTGCCTAGTTCCTCCATCTGCAATGTAAGTGACAGCTCAGACTGGTTCTTTGTAGTGTCAGTAAACTCACCTCTCATATTATCAGCCGAACTGGCGCGAATCGCCTTTTGTGTAACGACCGCTGTTTTAACTGATTTCAAATTTTTTAAAGAACTTAGAAAACTATCTACAACTCTTGATGCATTTTGGTTACTAAGCTCTGAAAAATCCAGCGCAACTCTAATCTCCAAAACGTGTCCACCATCGATAACTTTAGATACTTTTCTTCGATTCGATCCGGATTTATTATTTGATCCGCTCGCATGCTCAGTAGGATTAACACTCCATTTAAGATCCAACAATGACACACTCTTATATGCGCTGAAAACCTGACTAATTGCTGCTACGGAAGTTTCCATACCATGCATTGAAAGCTGCTGCACATCAGACACATTATCAACAAAAACTTTCATTTGTTTTGCTTTTGCCGGCAACTTTGATAAATTATCTTCCAGACGATCATTATGTTTTTTAAGAACTTTTATCTGTTCTTCAATGCCTTCTACTTTATAATCCAGTACATCAATATCTATATAAAATTTTGCCGTGAGCAAAACCAGTGAGAATGCAGCAGAAACAGACATATAATTAATCCAGCTTTCACGCACCTTCTTTTTATATTTGGACAGATCAACAACCCTGCCATAATGATTTTCTGCCATCGAACCCAAAAGCAGTCTTGAAAAAATCTCCTGGCCAGCAATATTGAACTCTGATTTAATACCCAGTGTTTTACGCAAGTCATCATGACGCACATAAGCTATATCCATATCAGGAAGTAACTCATCAAGTCCACTTAACTGCGAATAAAAACGTCCACTACTTAAAATAAGTACATTGACACTGTCTTCGGTCATTAATAACTTTTGATTTTCAAGATATTTTTTTGTTTTCTGAAGATCAGAAGCAAATGCATTAACATCTAGATTCTGAGACGCAGGTATATTACGACTATAAAATAGTCTGCCATCTTTAAAAATACTCTGGCGAATAAATTTTTTTGATTGTCTGCTAACTAATAGCGTCAAGCCCCTCTTTACTTTCAGAACTTTCAGAATATTGCCCGTCAGAAGCGGTAGTGAATACACACCTTTAATAAAAACATCATGCTTATTGAATAAATCAAGCCAGCTAATTAATGGCTGATTAGATGTCATGCCTGACACAAGCAACCTGTCATCTCGACGTTTATTTTTTTCACGACCAACAACTTTAGCCGTAGAAAATTCAGCCCCTCTGTGCAATCTTGTTAATACTCTGTCGATTAAAAACTTTCTTTCATTGGGCCTTACATGAGGTATGGTGGTTAAGGTAATTTCTTCTTCAAGAACGTCAACTATAATTGAAGAAATTATATCTTTACTTTTTTCAAGATACTCTGCCACTTCTGCAGATTCGCGCTCCAAGAATTCATATTTTGAAATAAGATGAGAGCCCTGCCATATCATGGCGGTCATTCTGTCATCTGTTATGAAAAATACCTGACGCATATATTTACCTTAAATTTCCGACGGTGTCGTAAATTGGCCCAAACACTGAGGCCAGTATCCAGACCAATATAATTGCGAGAAACAATATCAATGCCGGCTGTAATACTGGTTCAATTGTTGCCAGTGATTCTTTTACTTCACGATCAAAATAGTATTTTACATTTTTTAGCGAAACATCGAGCTCACCACTGGTTTCACCAATTTTAAACATTCTGACAACCAGAGGCGGAAACACATGAGTATTTGCTATTGCAGTAGATATCATTTCGCCTTCAGATATTTTTTCATGCGCCTCATCAATGGCCTGTTCCAGTACAACATTACCCAGCAAGCCTTTACTTGTTTGCATGGATTCAAGCACTGTAATTCCTGCCTTATACATCAGTGCGAAGTTATTACTGAATCTGGCAAGTTTTATTTTTTGCATAATTGGACCGACTAACCACAATTTAAGTTTAAACTTGTCAAGCTTGTACCTGAAAGAATAAAACTGGGCTGCAAAAAATTTAATCGCGAAGACTACGATAACAGGTACTATAATAATCACGTACCAATAGTTCTGCATAAAATCTGAAACATTCAAAAGAGCAACAGTATAAATCGGTAACTCACCATCAAACTGATTCATAAAAGACAACATTTGCGGCACAACAAATATCATTAAAACAACAAAAGCAATCATCATAATAGTGCCTATAATGGCCGGGTACATGATAATCTGTTTGGTCTGTGCTCTAAGCTCATCCTGCCACTTCAGCATTGATTCAAGCTCTTCAAGAACTTTATTTAGTTCTCCACTTTGCTCGCCCACCTCAATAAGATTTATATAAACATCATCGAAAGACTTTGGAAATTTTTTCATCGACTGCGACAAGCTTTCTCCGCCTTCAATGGACTCCAGTAAAGAAGATAACAACGCCTTAATATGAGGTTCAGGAAAGCTGTCTCTCAAATCCGACAAGCCTTCCAGCAACGGAACACCAGCATTCAACAACTGACCCAGCTGAAAAGTAAAAATTATTTTTTCTTTGCGGGTAAGCGCTTTGATTCCAGTCGATTTTAAAAAAGCGGATTCATTGATTTGTTTTGCTGAAACCAACACCAGCTTTACTTTACTTAGCTGCAGATCCAGATCTTCTATATTATCGGCAACGATCGAACCGCTACCTCGACGGCCGTTTTCATCAATTGCTATATACTTATAGTTAGCCATATTAAGTTTTATAAACCTAAATCAATCGACCGGTGAAATCTATCACACGGGTTACCTCTTCAAGACTGGTCCTGCCATCAGCAACCCACCGTGCAGCGTCATCCTGAATACTTACAAAACCTTTTTCAACTGCCGCTTCTCTGAATTCATTCATACTGCTTTGATTGACCAGCATTTCATCAAGATCGGTATCCATTCTTAACACTTCCATTAATGCAAACCGGCCTTTATATCCTATGTAATTACAGCTTGGGCATCCTACCGCTTCATACACACTGGAAACGTCATCTGAAAAGCCCAGTAACAGTCGTTCAGTTTCATCTATGGTTTTTTCTTTTTTACAGCCATCACAAAGCTGCCGCACCAGTCGTTGCGAAACAACACCAATAATATTGCCCGAAAGAATTTCAGCTGATACACCGATATCCATCAGTCTTGGGAAAATACCAATAGCTGAGTTTGTATGTAAGGTTGAAAAAACTTTATGACCTGTCATTGCTGCACGCATGGCCATTTCAGCTGTATCTTTATCTCGTATTTCACCAATCAGTATTACGTCAGGGTCCTGTCGCATCATCGATCTGATACCGGTTGCGAAATCAAGCTTTGCAGCCTCGTTTACAGAAGTTTGCCTGATCATTGGCAACGGATACTCAACAGGGTCTTCAAGAGTCATGATATTAATATCAGAACTGTTGATTTCCGTGATCATGGAATACAGCGTCGTGGTTTTACCGCTACCGGTTGGTCCGGTTACCAGCAAAATACCTTCTGGGCGAGACATCATTATTTGCAAGCGCATGAGCATGTCATCACGCAGCCCCATGTTCTTCATTTTGACAATGCCTTTTTGCCGGTCAAGAACACGTAACACTAAATTCTCACCCCAGGTAGTCGGCTGCGAAGAAACACGAAAATCAATATTGCGCCCACTGATGCCCAGTGAAATTCTTCCGTCCTGAGCAATACGCGTATCAGCGATATTCATATCTGCCATGACCTTTACCCTGACTATAATGGCTGATAAAAACTTCCTGTGCAGACTTCTGATTTGTCGCAGCACACCATCAATACGATAACGTACACGAATAAAACCTTCTTCCGGCTCGATATGAATATCAGAAGCACCTGATTTAACCGCATCAGCAAGCAGCGCATTCATCAGTCGTACGATTGGCTGACTATACTCCGTATCACCGGCCTGAAGACTTTGTAAATCTATTACACCTGTTTCCAGCTCATTTAAAATGCCATCAACGGATAATTCATAGCCGTAAAACTTGTCAATTGCTGTCTGTATTTCAGCTTCAACTGCCAGATTAGCTTTTATATCAACATCAGCACCGACCGCCGCACGCAAGCGATCAAGTGCCTGCAAATCCATTGTGTCGGTCATTGCGACGGTTAATTCATTTGTATCCTGAAAGTACAGCAACGGTATTAAACGAAGCTGAATAGCCAGATCTTTATCGACCAGTGCCAGTGCATCCACATCAGGCACAATCTGTGACAAATCGACTGATTCATGCCCCAGCGTTTCACCGAGCACATCACGTATAACAGAATCAGTAATAAAGCCGAGTGCAACCAGCATTTTACCGATGGGAATATTATTTGTTTTTTGTTCCGATAAAGCGATTTTTAACTGATCAAGCGTGATCAGACCTTTATCAATTAAAACATCACCCAGCCTTTTACGCGTTATAAGACTAGCGGCTTTTTTTTTGGCTTCTGCTTCTTTTTTTAAATCCACTGGCTGGGCATTACTCATTCGAAATCTCCAGCTGCTCTATTCGCTGAAGCACAAATTTTTCATTAAATTGATAAACACTATTATCCGACAATGAAGATGCCTGCTTATAGTAACTCAAAGCCGCCTTTGGCTGATTCAGCTGATCAAGCATTACAGCAAGGTTATAAGCATAGTCGGCTTTTTTATCTCTTGAAAATGCATCAAAAAAAGCCTGCTGAGATTTTTTTATTTCACCCTTCTTTGCATACAGCAAACCCATACTAAAGTAAATATGCGCATCGTCCGGATTATTTTGTAATAAAATATTCAGCTGACTTTCATTCGCGGTTGTTACTTCCTGCTTCGCAAGATCAACCAGCGCAGAAGTAGCAATACTGTCCCGTGGATAATAATGCAGAACCTTCTTATAATATTCTTTAGCAAAAATAAAATTCTTATTGATTACAGAAATTGCAGCCCTACCTAACAACGCGTCACGTTGTTTTTGGTCTCGCAAAATCACTTGTTTGTAGAGCGCATCAGCTTCTTTATATTCGGACAACTGATAGTGAGAATACGCTTTATGCAAAAGCAAAGAGATCGGATCTTCTTTCTTTTGCTTTGTGATTGTGATTAATTTTTTCTTTTTGACAGGCACGCTGATTTTTTTATTCTCAGGCGCTGTTACAGCAGCATTTTTACTTTCAGCCTCTTCCACTTCTGCAAGCTTGGCTTTTGCAATCGCCACCTGCTGTTCAATTTTTTTCTCAGCTTCCGTTTTAACAACTGACTTTTTATAATTTTTTTTCTTAAACGTCAGCTTATCTGAATTATCGAGAATCTCTGCTGTGTAATAAAGATAACTACCCGTAAAAAATAAAATAGCTGCAAACGCATACAAACCGTAATAAAGCATGCGTTGATTATTACGGTATCGTTTCTGACTGACTTCAAGAATTTTTCTTGCATCAGACTGATTATATTCAGGTGTTTCTACGTCTGATTTTATGGCGCCTTCTACAGGCCGAGGTACAGTTTTTTCAGAAACACCCGTATCTACATGATCTTCTTTTTCTTCAATTCCCTCAGACTTTATGTTCTCATCCCGTGTCGTATCCTCTATTTCCAAATCCTGTTTTGACTTTGCCTCTGGCTCTGGCTCTGGCTCTGGCTCTGGCTCTGGCAGAATATCTTCGATTTCAGGTAATTCCAGGTCAAAATTTTCTTCGTTATTCTCATCAGATATCGATTCTTCGGAAAGCAACAACTCTTCATCAGGCGAAGGCAGTTCCTCACTATTTTCAGTCACATCCAACGATGCTTCTGACTCAGCAGGTTTACTGTTCTCCTTATCTTGAGCAGCCTTTTTTAAAGCATCAAGCAACAAGCTCATCGTTACTCAGCCTTCTTTTGATCAGATTCAAACTGGGGCAAATGGGATTTGAAATCTGCCAGGTCTGCGTTGATATCCGCACGCTTAATCACCTTAGGTCTGAGAAAAATAACCAGCTCAGTTTTAGTATGTGAATCATTTGAGTAATTAAACAGCTGACCAAGTATCGGAATCGCCGCCAGGAAAGGCACACTGGTATCACTTTCATCGACCGTGTCCTGCATCAGGCCACCAATAACAGCAACATCACCACTGTTCACTTTTAAAATCGACTCAACTTCTCTCACCTGTATCTCTGGCACTTCACTGATCACATTTTCTTTTGCCAGTTCAGGATTCGGGTCGTTAACAAAATTAATAATTCTCGAAATTGTTGGCCTTACATTCAATGTAATTTCTGCCTGATCACTAATATATGGCGTGACCTGCATAACGATACCAACTGGTACCGTATGAATTTCAGTCGTAAAAATTTTAGTTGTTGAGTTTGCGTCGGTTGTTGCGTCTACATTAACTGAAAAATAAACCCGGTTATCAACAACTTTAAGAATCGCTGTCTGGTTATTAATCGCCATTACTTTTGGAGTGGACAAAACTTTAACTTTGCCGAAAGATTCCAGCATTTTCACAGAACCCGCAATCGTGCCCAATGTATTGCTGTTATTCGAGAAAGTAGCCGAGAAAAATGGCGTGCTACTTAGATTTGCGCCGGTTAAACTTTGTGTAAAGGTTGTATTGCCACTGGGACTGACCTGATTCCAGTCTATACCTGCCTGAAATTCATCACTTAAAGTCACTTCAGCTATTGTCGCTTCAATCAACACCTGTCTTTTTGCGCTTGCAATCACAAGGTCAACATAACTTTGAATTTGTTTATGCTGTTTTTCTGTGGCCTTAACCGTCATAAAACCGGTTTCTTTATTCACCAGAATATTTTCTGACTCAGTAGCTTTAGTTGCTTTTTCTTCAGCCACATCTTTTTTGGCAATTAACTTTGCTATATTTCCGGTTAATGTTTGCCAAAAAGTGTTGTTTGTCTGACTTGAAACCGTTGTGCTTGAGTTATTACCTGAAGCGCCACTTTCTGTTGAACCCGTTGAGGCAATTTGTGTAGAAATTAGATTTTCACTTTTGGTTATTCTGTCTATGTTTACATATTCAATTTTATAGGTTTTGAAAAATGGCGTATCAGGACGAATAACCAGAAGATCCTCTTTGATGCTATAGCGAATATCTGACTGCTCTGAAATTCTGTCTAAAATTTGCTCCAGAGTCTGATCAATCGCATTCAGTGTTATCCGGCCTTTGATACCCTGAAACACATCGATATTAATTTTTGCATCGCGCGCCAGTGCAAACAATAATGAATCGACATCGACATCATTAACGACAACCGTGTACGTTTCTGTTTCTGGTTGTTTTGCTGGCACTGGAACAACCGGTGCTTCTGAAACCAGTTCCGGAATATCTCCCGATTTTTCTTTAACAACGTCTTTATTAATGTGACCTTTAACACTAACCGGAGATTTTGTCGGCGAACAAGCAGAAGCAATGACGAACAGTAGAGCAGCTGGAATTATGATTTTCTTCATTCGATGAATTCTATTGTTTTAGTTAACTGTACTCAGATGTAATGGTTTCCATACCTCTGATAAACGGACTTTTTACCCGTAACTTTTTACTGATACTCTTCATAGACTGAGCAGCATTGCTGTATTGTTTAAAACCGCCATACAGCACACCAAAATATAGCCGGCCATTTTTCGTAGCCTGATACACAAACGTATCGCTAATCAAGCGCTGTTCCTGCAACCTGGCCAAAAAGCTCTCAAGCGCTGTTAATCTTGTTTCATCAACTAGCATCAACTGTACGCTATAGCGGTATCCGGGCTCATTTTTAAGCCAGCCCACTGTTTCTTTTAACCGTTGATGCAACAAATCACTCAGCTCATAAGATTTTAGTTGCAAACTTTCACTTTCGCCATCAATTAAGGGCGAAAAATTGCTTTTATTACCAGAACTTGCAACTGTTTTGTCATTAATTACCTTAGATTTTGTAACTAACGCATTATTTTCGTCAAAACCGCGAATGAACCAGCCCAAAGCAACCAGCACCACAATGGCTGTTACAACCAGACTGTGTTTGATCCAGACAGGCATACCAGATGGCATGTATTGGCTGTCTTTTGCCGCCATTTTGACGTGTTTTGGCTTAATTTCCTGACTATTTTCAGAAAATGCCGCCAACATAGTTTTATCCGCCAGAATGTTAATTCGGCGTGTTAAACCTTTAGAATATTTGGCAATTTTGCCTGATAATTTCGCATTAAAGAGATCAGCATCTTTATATCCGGCCGCTCTCATTCTGAAATTCAGATAACTCTGAATATCCTTCTTTTCAAAGACATCCAGCGACAGATGATGAGTAATTCGCTCTCTTAGCTGCCTGATTTGCTTTTGAGCCAGATTTTCGTCCAGTTCAGGCTGACCGAAAAGCACTATTTGCAGCATTTTAAAATGGTTGGTTTCTAGATTGCTTAGCAGCCTGATTTCTTCCAGCGTATCCAGCGGCATTCCTTGTGCTTCTTCAATAAAGACCACAACCTGACGGCCACGGCCATGACGATCCAGCAGATATTCCTGTAAAGCGGTCATCACCTTTGCTTTATCATCGCTCTGCTCAATCGGCAGTTTCATCTCCATTGCAATAACATGGAGAATTTTTTCAGGTGATAAACTTGGGTTGGCCAGATAAACAATTTCTACATATTCCGGCAATTTGATTTCTAGCATACGGCAGAGCATGGTTTTGCCACTGCCGACCTCACCAACAACTTTGATGATGCCTTCCCCCTGAACTATCGCGTATTTAACCGCTTCAAGTGCCGCACCACGATTACCACCTTCATAAAACAGACTGGTGTCGGGTGTGATTTTAAAAGGGGGACGTTCCAGGCCAAAATGTTTTAAATACATACCGCTCCTGATTTTTAGTCATCCATACAGCCGTTCTTCAGTAAATTACAACAGCTGTTCGATAAATGCTTTAAAATAACGGTAATTTACACTATCCGACTCTTTTCGTCAGAAGTTATTGAGCTCTATGTTACATATCGTTTTATTCGAACCAGAAATACCGCCCAATACCGGAAACATCATCCGCTTATGCGCAAACACTGGCTACAGATTGCACCTTATACATCCACTCGGCTTTGATATCGACGATAAACGTATGCGCCGCGCAGGACTTGATTACCATGAGTGGGCCAATATTTCTCATTACGATAATTTAGTGCAGTTTTTAGATGAAAATGAAAATAAAAGAATCTTTGCCTGCTCAACACACGGGACAACGCGCCCGTCTGATATGCAGTTTGAAAAAGACGACGTGTTAATTTTTGGACCAGAGACACGTGGCTTACCAAAAGAGTTTTTACAAACTTTAGAAACCACCCACGTTCTTCGTTTACCTATGCTGCCTGAGTCTCGCAGCATGAATTTATCAAATTCAGTCGCCGTGATGATTTATGAGTCGTGGAGACAGCTTGACTTCAAGGGTGCGCAATAACTCAAACAAAGCTGATAAAATAAGCTTTGTTTGCCTCGAGCAATGCCGAGCAGGTTTAATCTGGAAGAAAAAATATTTTACAGTAATGACAGAGGGGATGAATTCTCAAACCCTGATGTTCGAATTGGTCTGAAATATTAAACCGACTCAGATCGTAAATCACGCGAAAGTAAATCACGAACCACATCATGTGGTTTTACATCGTGATATAAGATTTTATAAATCTGTTCGATAATCGGACAATCAATTTCATATTTTTTAGCCAACAAATGGGCCTCTCTTGCAGTACGTACACCCTCAACAGCCTGACCTATTTTCTCTTTTGATTGTTCCGGTGTTAAACCTTTAGCCAGATTCAAACCCATTCGACGATTTCGTGATTTGTCATCGGTACAAGTCAGTACCAGATCTCCCAGCCCTGCCAGACCCATAAAGGTTTCTTTTTCACCACCCAGTTTTAAACCCAGTCGCATAATTTCAGCGAGACCACGCGTTACCAGTGCAGCACGCGAATTGGCGCCAAAACCTAAACCATCAGACAGACCTGTCGCAATCGCCAATACATTTTTCAGAGCACCACCAAGCTCAACACCAATAATGTCATGGCTGGTATAGGCTCTGAATTTATCTGAATGCAAGGTCTTTGCAACCTGTAAAGCAAAGGCTTCATCTTTTGCAGCAACCGTCACCGCTGTCGGCAAACCTTCTGCCACTTCAACTGCAAAAGTTGGCCCCGAGATGACGGCTTTTTGTTTTACCTGAGGAATGACATCATCAATAACCTGATGTAATAACAAGCCACTGTCAGGCTCAAGACCTTTACTGGCCCAAGCGACTTTACTGTTTTCGTTAAGCAACGGACTCAGCTTATTTAAAAACTGACGATATACATGGCTGGGAATAACTAATAAATTTAAATCAGATGCATGACATGCTTTTTCAAGATCATGCTCAATCACAATATTTTCATGCAGCTCAACGCCAGGAATATAACGACTGTTCATACCTTCTTGCTGCATATTGTTCAACAACTCGGTATCAATATCCCACAACACCACTTTAGAGCCGGCACGTGCCAGTTGTAGTGCAAGCGCAGTACCCCATGAGCCAGCCCCATAAACCGCAATCGTGTTGATTGTATTATCCGTCATTTAAAACTAGTGCGTGGTTTCTTCAGCTTTTGATTGCTGCTGTTGCAGGTGCTGCTGATAAAGTGCATCAAAATTAACCGGAGCCAGTAACAGCTGCGGAAAACCACCCTTGCCAACCAGCTCACTGATTGCTTCACGCGCAAAAGGAAATAAAACATTCGGGCAGTAGCTGCCTAACATGCCGGCTTTTTCTTCGTCATTAAAGCCTTCAAGTGTAAATACACCCGCCTGTGCAAGCTCGACTAAAAATGCTGTTTTATCTTCCTGCTTGGCAGTCACTGTAATTTTTAAAATAACTTCTGCTACATTCTCTGCCAGCGTATTGGATTCTGTATTTAACTGTACATTAATTTCTGGCGTCCAGTCCTGCTCTGAAAACACACCCGGTGCATTTGGTGATTCAAATGAAACGTCTTTCAAATATAATTTCTGAATCACAAAATTTTTCTGTTCTTGTTCACTCATGTTTTTACAATCTCAATTAATATTTATATATTTTGTTTAACCCAATCAACAATCTGGCTCTTGTCTAACGCGCCCGATGTTCTGGCTATTTCTTTTCCGGCTTTAAAAATAATCATGGTCGGTATACTGCGAATTGACCATTGTGCCGATATTTGTTGCGCCGTTTCTGTGTTCAGCTTTAATAGACGCGCCGCCGGCTCAAGCTCGGCAGCGGCTGCTAAAAAATGAGGCGCCATCATTTTACACGGGCCACACCAGTCAGCCCAAAAATCTACAACAACAGGTATTTCGTTTTTTTCCAGGTGACGGGAAAAAACAGCAGCAGAAACTTCTAATGCTTGTGACTGAAAAAGTTTTTGTTTGCATTTACCGCACTGTGCACCAGCGGCATTGCGACTGTCAGGCAACCGGTTAATTGCCTGACATGAAGGACACACTACTTGCATTGATGACATCCTGACATCTTTAATCAGAAACGGGCGTTACTGTTTAGTTTTTGCTGACCGGCATATTTTGATTTTGCCATGCCATAATGCCGCCTTGCAGATTGCTGACCGCATCAAAGCCGGCTTTTTTCAGAGTTTTGCAGGCACTGTATGAGCGCTGGCCAGAGCGACAATACGCAATAACACTTTTATTTTTAAACTTTTCCAGTTCTGCTACGCGATTTTTAAGATCCCTTAACGGAATATGAACTGCATCCTTCAGATGACCTTCACTAAATTCTTTGGTTTCGCGAACATCAACCACAACAGCCTGATCATCATTTAATTGCCTGATGGCTTCAAATGGATTTACCTGAACAATGCCGCTGGTAAAACGTTCCAGCTCCATCTTCAGGATAAGTACAAAAATAACAATTAATGCAACACTCAGGAGCATATGATTGCTGACAAATTCCAGCATCTGATCCATAACTAAACCTGTATTAAACTTGATTAAAAAACTTTAATCAGGATTCAGGAAATAAGCCCTGTGTACTACAAAAGACTTCCTGCATCATGCTGATTAAACGTAAGGTTCTGGCATCACCAACACGATAATAAACACGATTTGCATCTTTGCGCGAAGCGAGAATTCCTTTATCGCGTAAAATCGCTAAATGCTGTGAGATATTACTTTGTGAGGTACCGACATTTTCAACAATGTCCTGAACACTGATTTCACGATCTCCTAAAGTACAAAGTATCTTCAGGCGAAGTGG
>Ga0316205_10002023_pt1 | contig 22523 bp, 18 predicted proteins | sample 3monthpyrite_MG_FD_204941 | JGI IMG/M metagenome (GOLD analysis project Ga0316205, IMG submission 204941) | Microbial mat bacterial communities from mineral coupon in-situ incubated in ocean water Damariscotta River, Maine, United States -... | ecosystem: Environmental > Aquatic > Marine >... | reverse complement strand
CGCCATTCAGCTGTTTGCAGACAGCATCATCATCCTCATCAGTTTTGCAGCCGCGATGCTGCTCAGGCTGGAGAGCCTGGCCTTTCTCGGGGATGCGCAGGTCTGGGCCGCTCTTGGTGTGCTGTTACCCGTCAGCCTGCTGATCTTCGTGCGGCTCGGCTTCTATCGGGCCGTGATCCGCTTCATCACCGTGAACGCCATGCGGGCGATTTTCGTCGGCGTCTTTGCCTCCGCCGCGGCGCTGTTCATTATCTCTCAGGCCTTTGGTCTGCCCATTCCGCGCTCGGTTCCGGCGATTTACGCATTGCTGGCCATGTGCCTTCTGGGTGGCGTGCGCGTTGCGATGCGGCGGCTGTTCGGGCGCCAGGCCAGCCGCAAGAAGGATGCCGTCCTGATCTATGGGGCGGGCGCGTCGGGTCGGCAACTGCTCAGTTCGCTGCTTCAGGGGACAGACTATCGCCCGGTCGGTTTCATCGACGATGCGCGCGAGCTGAACGGCACGGAAATCGGCGGGCTGAGGGTCCATGCGCCCGAGGACATCGAGCCGCTGGTCACCCTGCACCAGGTGTCGCTGATCCTGCTCGCCACGCCCAGCGCCACCCGCGCCGAACGCAAGGCCATCGTCGACAGGCTGGAACCGCTTCCGGTGCGGGTCCAGACGATCCCGGGCCTGGCCGACATCGTGTCCGGGCGCGCCCGTGTGAACGAGCTGCGCGACGTGAGTGTCGAGGACCTGCTGGGTCGCGACCCGGTTCCGCCCGAACCTGATCTGATGGCCGCCAACATCACCGGCAAGGTTGTCATGGTCACCGGCGCCGGCGGTTCGATCGGGTCCGAACTCTGCCGTCAGATCATCCAGCAGCGCCCTGCCATGCTTGTGCTGTGGGAGTTGTCGGAACTGGCGCTCTACACGCTTGATCTGGAGCTGCGCGAGATGACCAAGGCGCAGGGGCTGGGGGTGCGGATCATCCCGCTGATCGGGTCGGTGCAGAACCCCGGCCGCCTGGGCGCGGCGCTGGGGCGCTTCGGGGTGCAGACGATCTACCACGCCGCTGCCTACAAACACGTCCCCCTGGTCGAGCACAACGTGGTCGAGGGACTTCGCAACAACGTCTTCGGGACCAAGACGGTGGCGGACGAGGCGATCAGGGCGGGGGTCGAGGCGTTCATCCTGGTGTCGACGGACAAGGCCGTGCGGCCGACAAACATCATGGGCGCGTCCAAGCGGCTGGCCGAGCTGGTCTGCCAGGCCGCCGCCGCGCGCCAGACCGGCACGCGGTTTTCGATGGTGCGTTTCGGCAATGTGCTGGGCTCGTCGGGGTCGGTCATTCCGCGCTTCAAGGCCCAGGTCGAGGCCGGTGGGCCGGTGACCGTGACCCATCCTGAAATCACGCGCTATTTCATGACCATCCCCGAGGCGGCCCAACTGGTGATCCAGGCCGGTGCCATGGCCCATGGCGGGGATGTCTTCGTGCTGGACATGGGCGAGCCGATCCGCATCATCGATCTGGCCGACCGGATCATCCGGCTGAGTGGTCTCACACCGTATCATGTGGATACCGAGGGTGATGCAATCGAAGAACCCGGGGGCGACATCGCGATCCGCTTTACCGGTTTGCGTCCGGGCGAAAAGCTCTTCGAGGAGCTGTTGATCGGCGAAGCGTCCCGGCCGACCGAACATCCGCGCATCCTGACCGCCACCGAGTCGAGCCTGGGGCCGCGGGCGCTGGACGCCCTTCTCGAACGCATCTTCGGGGCGTGCCAGGCCCAGGACATCGTCCGCCTTCGCAAGCTGATCACCGACGCGCCGACGGGGTATCACCCCGACCGCGCCATCGCGGACCTGCTTTGGGAGGAAAGCGGCAAGCAGGCAGTGGGACGGCTCGAGGCCGGAGAATAAGCGAAACCCGTATGTCACACGGCCGCAAATTCGCTTTTCAAGCTGCAAAAGCAAGGACCTGCGCCGTTGCCCCTTCGACGCCTTTGTGTCACAACATGGGTCAAGACCTTTCGCTAGCCAAGAGAGCATCCCATGACAGATTTCGCCATGCGGCGCGCGTTGATGGTGGACACGCAGGTTCGCCCGTCCGATGTCACCAAGTTCCCGATCATCGAGGCCATGCTGAATGTGCCGCGCGAGGTCTTCGTGCCGGACAATCTGCGCGAGGTGGCCTATGTCGGTGAAAACCTGGCTTTGGCGCCGAACCGGGTGATGCTCGAGGCGCGCACCCTGGCCAAGATGCTGGACGCGCTGGACATCTCGAATGACGAGCTGGTGCTCGATATAGGCTGCGGGCTGGGGTATTCCTCGGCGGTAATCGCGCGCATGGCCGAGGCGGTGATCGCCGTGGAGGATGACGAGACGATGGCCGCCGATGCCCAGAGCGTCCTGATCGAACAGGGTGCAGACAACGTGGTGGTGCATCACGGTCCCCTGACCGACGGCGCGGCCCAGCACGGCCCCTATGACGTGATCGTCATTCAGGGCGCGGTGGCGCATCTGCCCGAAGGGCTGTCCGATCAGCTCAAGGATGGCGGGCGCATGGCATGTCTTTTTGCCGAAGGCGCGCTCGGCGTGGTGCGTATCGGCTACAAGGTGGATGGCCGCATGAACTGGCGCTTTGCCTTCAATGCCGGTGCACCGGTCCTGCCGGGCTTCGAGAAACACAGCGCCTTCACGCTCTGACGGGTGACGCGCGACGGGACGCAAAATGCAAGGGATTGGTAGCATGAGCAAGATATGGACGACAACGCGCCACACGCTCCGCGCGGCCACGCTGGGAGCGGCGCTTGCCGTAACGGCAGCAGGACAGGCAGCGTCGCAAACGCTCGCCGATGCGCTGGCCTCTGCCTACAACCATTCCGGTCTGCTGGACCAGAACCGCGCATTGCTCAGGGCCGCGGACGAGGACGTGGCCAGCACCGTCGCGGGCCTGCGCCCGATCATCGACTGGACCTCCGACATCACACGATCGTTTTCGCGCGGGCAGACCTCCAACACCGGCAGTGCCAGCCGCTCGTCCGGTGACACCGACGCCAATCTGGGGATTGTCGCCGAGCTTCTGCTGTATGATGCGGGCCGTACGAAATTTCAGGTCGAGGCCGCCAAGGAAACCGTCCTGGCCACGCGCCAGACCCTTGTCGGGATCGAGCAGCAGGTGCTGTTGCGCGCCGTGCGGGCCTTCATGAACGTACAGCGCAACTACGAGCTGGTCTCGCTCAGGCAGAACAACCTGCGGCTCATCAACGAGGAACTGCGGGCGGCCCGCGAACGCTTTGACGTGGGCGAGGTGACGCGCACCGACGTGGCGCAGGCCGAAGCCCGCCGCTCGTCCTCGCAGAGCCAGCTGGCCGCCGCGCGCGGTGATCTGGCGCAGGCGATCGAGGAATACGCCTCGGCCATCGGAAGCCGTCCCAAGCGGCTGACCTCTGCCGGGCCGCTCCCGGCGATCAATCGCAGCGTTGACAGCGCCAAGTCGGTGGCGATGCGCTATCACCCGGACATGCTCAAGACGCAGCATGACATCGCTGCCGCCGAGCTGACCGTCCTGGCCGCCGAAGCCGCCATGGCCCCGCGCGTGACGCTCAACGGTACGCTGGGGGTGAACGAGGAGTTCAGCTCGAACGCCTATGGCCGGCAGGGTAGCGTGGGTGTGCAATTGCGGGGGCCGATCTACAATGGCGGACGGCTCAGCAGTCAGGTCCGCCGCGCCAAGGCACAACGCGATGCGTTGCGCGGCCTGCAGCATGTCACGCGCCAGAACGTGAGCGCCAATGTGGGCAACGCCTTTGCGATACTGCGCGCCGCGCGCTCGCAGGTGCAGTCCAGCCGCGATCAGGTGCGCGCCGCGCGTGTCGCCTTCCGGGGTGTTCAGGAAGAGGCAAAGCTGGGCTCGCGCACCACGCTCGACGTGCTCAACGCCGAGCAGGAGCTTCTGGACGCGCAATCCACGCTGATCTCGGCCCAGTCGGACGTCTATATCGCCGCCTATTCGGTGCTGGCCTCGATGGGGCAGCTCACGGCGCGGGATCTGCGGCTGAACGTGCAGACCTATGATCCGGCGGCCTATTACAACCTGGCCAAGGACGCCCCCGCGGTGACCAGCACGCAAGGCAAGAAACTGGACCGCGTGCTCAAGGCACTGGGCAAGGAGTAGCTTGCGCAGGCCGGTCCGCCGGGGGCTCAAACGCCTTAAACTTTTCCTATCTGTTGTGCGAAGCGGCGCGGGTCTGTAAACTGCGCCCCAGGCAAGAGTGGTAAAAACAGATGTCCGACCCCGTGACCAATGTGGAAATCGAGGATGTGTTGTCCTCTATCCGGCGGCTTGTTTCGACCGATGGGCGTGATGACAAGGCGCGTGGTACCCGCGCGGACCAGCCGACCGGGACCGCGCCCGAGGCCAAAGAAGACGACAGTGACCGTCTTGTCCTGACCCCCTCTCTTCGGGTCGACAATTCGCAGGCCGAGCCTGAACCCGGACCTGAGGACGCCGGGGCGGCGCAGGACGAGTCGGCGCAGGACGAGGCGGTCGAACCCGCGGACATGTCGCTTGACGCAGATGACGACGACGCCGTCGAAGACGTCCGCGACGACGGGGCCCTGACCCCCGACACTCATGACGGGACCGTGGACGCCCCGCAGGCCCATTTGGCCGAAGATCGCTGGGTGCAAGAGGCCGATATGACCGACGAAGGCACCGGCGACACCGCTGCCGAGGCGAGTGCTGACGAAACGCCCGAACCCGGCTTTGATGGAGACCCCGCCCCGGGCTTCATGCAGACCGAGATGCCGTCCGGGGATCGCGCTGACCAGATCGCAGCGGATGTCACCCAAGCGGATGACCGCGCGGACAATCTCCACGCCCGTGTCGCCGTGATGGAAGAGGCGGTGGCCTCGCGTGACGAGGAATGGGAGCCGGACGGAACCACGGATGACGCCTATTCGGGCGGGCCGGTCGATCCGCTGCCCTGGGAGGATTTTCAGCCCGTTGCCACCGGTACGGTCGCCGACCCCGTGACAGGCATCGCCGCGGGCGTAATCGATGCACCCGACGAAACACCCGACGAACCCGACCCCGATTTCAGCCCCGCCGACACGGGCGAGATCTGGGATGTCGAGGACGCGCCGCATGGTGGTGCCTTCATCGACGCGGATGACGAGGAGGATGATGACGACATGCCCTCGGCGGGCCCGGTCGATGCGGCAGAGCTGCAAGACGATTTCGAAGAGGCCACGGTGCTGCCCGAGGATATTCTCGACGAAGAGGCGCTGCGCGACCTGGTGTCGGAAATCGTGCGTGAAGAACTGCAAGGCGCGCTGGGCGAGCGGATCACCCGCAACGTGCGCAAGCTTGTGCGGCGCGAAATTCACCGCGCGCTGGCCATCCAGGACCTGGAATAGACCCAAGCCAGCCCGTCCCGGATCAGGTCCGGGGCGCGTCAGCCTGCCAGGCTCAGCAGCCGATCCACATCCATATGCGTCTCGAGATGATCCGCAAGCGCATCCAGTGCCGTCTCGACGCCGTGATCAAAGCGCATCTCTGACGCTCCGCCCATCTTTTCCAGCGTGTGCGCCCGGAACGCATCGGATGCAAAAAGCCCGTGCAGATAACAGCCCCGCACCCGGCCCGATACATCCGCCGCGCCCTCGGCCCGGCCCTCCACCTCCAGCCAGGCGCGGTCGCAATCCGGCCCTTCGGTCGTGCCCAGGTGGATTTCATAGCCTTCCACGGGATCGCCCGTCGCGGCATAGCGCGCCCGGGTCAGCGCCAGCCTCTTCTCGGGATGCATGGTTGTCGTGACGGCCAGATGCCCCAGCCCGGGCACGCGCCCGGGCTTGCCCTCGATACCGTGCGGATCGTCCACCCATTCGCCCAGCATCTGATACCCGCCGCACAGACCCATCACATGCCCGCCGCGGCGGATATGGGCCGCAAGGTCGATGTCCCAGCCGTTTCTGCGAAAATCCGCGAGGTCCGCGATGGTGGCCTTGCTGCCGGGGATCAGCACCAGTGTCGCATCGCCGGGCAGGGGGCGGCCGGGCGGGATGATGTCAAGCGTGACACCCGGCTCGGCGGCCAGCGGATCGAGATCGTCGAAATTGGCAATCCGCCCCAGCTGTGGCACCGCGACCTTGAGCGAGCCGCCCTTGCGCGACCGCAGGTCCAGTACGTCCTCGGCAGGCAGCTTCCAGGCGTCTGCAAACCACGGCACCACACCCAGCGAAGGCCAGCCCGTGCGCGCCTCGATCTCGCGCAGCCCGTCGTCAAACAGGCTGGGATCGCCGCGAAACTTGTTGATGGCAAAGGCAACGATCCGGCCCGCGTCCGCGGGCGGCAGCACCGCTTTCGTGCCCACGATCTGGGCGATCACCCCGCCCCGGTCGATGTCGCCGACAAGCACCACGGGCACGCCCGCCGCCTCGGCAAAGCCCATATTGGCGATGTCGCCCTTGCGCAGGTTGATCTCGGCCGGCGATCCCGCGCCTTCGACCAGCACCAGGTCCGCGCCTGATTTCAAGCGCGCGAAGCTGTCCAGAACGGCCGCCATCAGACTGGGCTTTTCGGCGGCATAGTCGCGCGCCCGCATGGTGCCATGGCGCTGGCCCTGTACGATGATCTGCGCGCCCGTGTCGGTCTCGGGCTTCAGCAGAACGGGGTTCATGTCGGAATGCGGATCACGCCCCGCCGCGCGGGCCTGAAGCGCCTGCGCGCGGCCGATCTCGCCACCATCCACGGTGACGGCGGCGTTATTGGACATGTTCTGCGGCTTGAACGGTGCCACGCTGAGGCCGCGCCGTGTCAGCGCCCGCGCCAGCCCCGCCACGAGCATGGATTTCCCCACATTCGAGCCGGCACCCTGAATCATGATGGACCGCGTCATGGCCTTGCCCCATGATGAACCAGGGCCAGTCTTAGGACGGGCAGCCAGACGAGGGAAGAGATGAACACTCCAGCCCATGTTATTTTTGCGCTCGCCGCCTTTGCGCGGCCGGGGGATCGCAAACGCACCGCGGCCGCGGCGGTCGGGGCGCTTTTGCCGGATGCGTCCCTGTACCTGATGGCGGGTGTGGCCCTTTATGTGATGGGGCTGCGCCCGGAGCGGGTGTTCGACGAGCTCTATTTTTCCGACGCCTGGCAACAAGTCTTTGCCATCGACAACTCCTTTATCATCTGGGGGGGGCTCCTGGGGCTCTGCCAGTGGCGTGGCTGGATCAACGGCCGCGTCCTGGTGCTCTCTGGTCTGATGCACCTGGCGTTCGATTTCGCCCTGCATAACGACGACGCGCGCCCGCAGTTCTGGCCGCTGTCGGATTGGGTCTTTGCCAGCCCGTTCAGCTATTGGGATCCTGCGCATTATGGCGCGATTATCGGCCCGCTCGAAATGGCCGCCAGTGCGGTACTGGGCCTGATCCTGATACAGCGCTTCTGGAGCCTGCGGTCACGTGCGACGATCACCGCGCTGCTGGCGATGCAGCTTGCGCCGGTCTTCATCTGGGCTTTCGTGTTTTCGGGATGAGGGGCGGTGGGGAGGACCCCATCCTGCGAGAAAAGAAAAACCCCGCTGCCATCAGCGGGGTTTCCCAGATCACATATGCGCGTCTACGCGTCAGGCAGCTTCGGCCTGCGCCGCGGCGGCAGCGGCATTGCGGCGTTCGCTCTCTTCGCGCGAGAGGGCCACGGAGGTGCGAACACCCTTGCCGACAAAATCCATCAGACCGGACACAACCCGCTCGTTCGGGTCGATCCCGGCACAGCTCAGCACTTCGCGCCCGTCGCGCGAACGGGCCCAGCGGGCGATCTGTTCCGGACCATTGCCATATTTCTTGTCGTCGGAAATGGCGTCGTCCAACGCAGCCAGTACGACAGCTGCGAAAAGTTTGCGTGCGCGGTTGCCCTGCTCATTGTTGAAAGCGGCACCGTCAACGAAATCCTTCATGGTTCGTCCTTGTTTGTTATTGCTCTTGTCTTTCAGGCGTGAGGGTGGTTATGACGGGTTTTTCCCGATTCGGGTAGGCTTTAAATGCATAGCTTCTCTGCAAAATTTGCATGACTTCTGCACTTGCAGCACGACATTTCGTTTGCTTGCCCCCATCACCACACCCAGATATAGGGTGTGCCCATCCCAGATCAACCTTTTGACATGGTTTCGCCACAATGCCCAAAATCAACGGTAACGAAATTCGCCCCGGCAATGTTCTCGAGCACAACGACGGCCTTTGGTCGGCGGTCAAGGTCGATCACGTCAAGCCCGGCAAGGGCGGTGCCTTTGCCCAGGTGGAACTGCGCAACCTGCGCAACGGATCCAAGCTGAACGAACGCTTCCGCAGCGCCGACAAGGTCGAGCGTGTGCGCCTTGAGCAAAAGGATCAGCAGTTCCTGTACGAGAGCGACGGAATGCTGATCTTCATGGATGCCGAGACCTATGAGCAGATCGAACTGCCCGCCGAAATCCTGGGTGAACGCCGCCCGTTCCTGCAGGATGGCATGACCATCGCGGTCGAGTTCTACGACACCGAGGCGCTGAACGCGACGTTGCCGCAAAAGGTGACCTGCACAGTCGTCGAGACCGAGCCGGTGGTGAAAGGTCAGACCGCCGCCAACAGCTTCAAGCCCGCGGTTCTCGACAACGGGATCAAGATCATGGTGCCGCCTTTCGTGGGTCAGGACGAGGCCGTGGTGGTCAATACCGAGACCATGGAATACTCCGAACGGGCCTGATTTCGCGTCCCGCGAGCCTTTTCTTCATGAAAACTGTGCGGGGTTTCGCGAAACGCCTCAGCCGCCGCGCAGCGCGGGAAGTCCCACGCCCGTTGCCTCGAACCCGCCATCCACGGCGATGGTCTGACCGGTGACGAAGGACGCCTTTTCAGAGCAAAGGAACACGATCACCTCGGCGATCTCGCGCTCGGACCCGTAGCGGTTCAGCGGGATCGCATCGTGATAGGCGTCGATGATCTGCTGAGTGTGCACCGCCATGGCCAGCTTGGTCCGCACCGGACCAGGGGCCACGCAATTGGCGCGGATGCCATGCTCGCCCAGCTCCACCGCCTGCTGCTGGGTGAGCTGGATCACGGCGGCCTTGGACGTGCCATAGGCCACTCGGAGCGTCGAGGCGCGCAGACCCGAGATCGAGGCGATGTTGACGATGGCACCGCGCCGCGCCCCGAGCATCGGCGTCGCGGCCTGCGTCATGAGGAACACGCCGTCGAGATTGGTTTCCATCACCCGCCGCCACTGGTCGAAACCGGTTTCCCTAATGGGGCCGAACTCGGCCACGCCCGCGTTGTTGACCAGTGCATCCAGGCCCCCGAACCGCGCCTGCGTGGCACTCATGATCTGATCCACCTGCACAGGGTCCGACACGTCGTGGGGCAGGGCGAACGCGCGCTCCAGCCCTTCGGTGGCAAGGTTCAGCGCCTTTGCATCGCGGTCGACCATCGCGACCTGCCAGCCGCCTTCCAGAAACAGCTGGGTGGTTGCCAATCCGATGCCGCGCGCGGCCCCGGTCACAAGAGCGGTCCTTGTCATCCGATCCTCTCCCCGTCCCGCGCCCTCTGTGTCACTCCGGCAAGGTGATCGTGGCCCTGTCCGCCACCATCTCGCCCTTCGCCCTGTCGAACCGCAGATAGGCAATCGCCTGCCCTCCGGCCTGAGTATAAAGCGTGCCCACCGGTTTCCCGGCGGCTGTGACCTCGTTGCCCACAGGCGCGCTTCCGGTGATGTGCACTGTCTTCAACCCCTTGCGCAGTTCGGTCTTGTGCTTCATCCGCGCAGCGATCTCCTGACCGACATAACAGCCCTTGCGGAAATCCACACCGTTCAGCCGTTCAAACCCGGCTTCAAGGATATAGGTCTCGGGGGTCAGCTCGATGCCGGTCTCGGGAATGCAATGAGCGACGCGGATGGCGTCCCAGTTCGTGCCGTCGTCACCGGCCTCTTTGCCATAGAGCCGCCAGCCCAGCGCCGGGTGACGCGGATCGTCCAGCGCACCGGCAGATGCCGGACCCGTTCCGCGCCGGACCCTGACGTCTGTCTCGCGCAGCTGAACCTCGGCACGCAGCCTGTACATGGTCAGACGCTGCATCAGCGTGGGGGCCAGGGACGCGTCCACATCCAGCCAGTAGCCGGTCGGCGCGGCGGCGATAAAGAAGTCGGCAATGTACTTGCCCTGCGGGGTCAGAAGGGCCGCATAGACCAGGCCCTCGCGCACCCGCGTCACGTCATTGGTGACCAGCCCCTGCAGGAAATGCTCCGCATCCTTGCCCGTGATTTCGATGATCCGACGTGTCATGGCCTGTCCTCTTGCCGCCCCGCCTGTAATATAGAACCCCTGAGAGGGCGCAACAGGGGGCAATGATGCGAGCAGAGCTATCGGTCGTGATCCCGACCCTGAATGCCGCGTCCACGCTGCCGTGCTGCCTGGCCGCGCTTTTCGAGGGGCTCGAGGCCGGTCTGATCCGCGAACTGGTGATCTCCGACGGCGGCTCTTCGGATGCCACGCGCGCGATTGCAGATGCGGCCGGGGCGATCTGGATCGAAGGCGCGGCGTCGCGTGGCGGCCAGCTGCGGCGCGGGGTCGAGGCTGCCGGTGGGGCCTGGCTGCTCCTCGTGCACGCGGACACGCGGCTGGCCCCCGGCTGGTCCAAAGCGGCGCGCACCGGCATCCAGCAGGGCAACCCGGGCTATTTTCGCCTGCGTTTTGATGCGCAAGGGATGGCGCCCCGGCTGGTGGCCCTGTGGGCCAACCTGCGCTCGGCGCTGTTTGCACTGCCCTACGGAGATCAGGGCCTGCTGATCTCGCGTGCCGATTACGATGCGGTGGGCGGTGTCCCGGATATCCCCCTGATGGAAGACGTTGCCATGGCCCGCGCGCTGGGGCGACGTTTGCGCCGGCTGGACGGAATTGCCCTCACGGGCGCGGAGAAATACCAGCGCGGCGGCTGGCTGCGGCGCGGAAGCCGCAACCTGCGCACGCTGTGGCGCTATTTCCGCGGCGTGGACCCGGAACGCCTGCGGCGGGACTATTGAAACGAGCGCGCTGGCGCGCGCGCAAGATGTCTCGTCCTCGCCCTGCGGGCTGCGTCCTCGGGCCGCGTGCGGCAGGCAGGACGCGCCTATCCCGGCCTCGCGACGGCGGCAACATCACGACGCCTCCGGCGGGAGTATTTTTGGAAAGATGAAGACCAAGGGCATCTTCTGGCCGTAAATATCCCGGGGTTTGGGGGCTGGCCCCCAATCAGGAAAACCTGCGTGGCGCAGCCACTCAATTCGGAAACAGCGCGCGTCCACGAAAAACCCCCGAAGCCTGGGGCCCCGGGGGTCAAGATCGTTCACATTGCGCTCGGGATCACTCGTTGTCGAGCTCTTCCACGGCCTTTTGCAGCTTGTCCTTCTTGACCACCTTGTCCTTCACGGTGGCCAGTTCGAGAATGTAGTCGACGACTTTCTCCTCGAAGATCGGCGCGCGCATCTGCTGCTGCATCTGCGGGTTCTGCTGGACGAATTCAAAGAACTGACGCTCCTGGCCCGGGTATTGGCGAGCCTCGCTCATGATCGCCTGGGTCATCTCGCTGTCGGTCACTTCGATCTCGGCGCGCTTGCCGATCTCGGCCAGCAGCAGACCGAGGCGCACGCGGCGCTCGGCCAGTTTGGTGTGTTCGTCCGTGGCTTCGACCTCGTCGTGGTCATGGCCCTGGACGTCCGGGTTGTCCTCGTGCCAGAGCTGGTGGGCGATCTGCTTGGCCTCGACCTCGACCATGGTGGGGGGCAGTTCGAAACTCACAAGTTCGTCGAGCTGATCGAGCAGGCCGCGCTTGACCACCGTGCGGGCGGCACCGGCATATTCGGCTTCCAGACGCTCGCGCACCTGGCCCCTGAGCGCCTCGAGGTCCTCGGCACCGAATTTCTGCGCCAGCTCGTCATCGATCTTGGCGGCCACCGGGCCTTTCACGGCCTTGATCGTGCATTTGAAGAGCGCCTCCTTGCCGGCCAGATGCTCGGCCTGGTACTCTTCGGGGAAGGAGACGGTCACGTCCTTTGCCTCACCGGCCTTCACGCCGACCAGTTGTTCTTCGAAACCGGGGATGAAGCTGTTGGATCCCAGCACCAGCGGGTAATCATCCGCCGCACCGCCCTCGAACTCCTCGCCGTCGACCGAGCCCACGAAATCCATGACGACCTGGTCGCCGTCCTTGGCCTTGGACCCCTTCTTGCGGTCCTCGAACTCCTGCGCGGTCTCGGCCAGGTTTGCCAGCGCCTCGTCCACGTCCTTGTCCTCGGCCTTGGCGACCATGCGCTCCAGCTTGACCTTTTTCAGGTCCAGCTCGGGGATTTCGGGCAGCGCCTCATAGGACATCTCGATCTCGACATCGTCGCCTTCTTTCCAGTCATCGTTGGTCATCTTGACCTGAGGCTCGGCCGAGGGGCGGTCGCCGCTGTCTTCGAAATGCCTGGCCATCGCGCCATCCACGGCCTCCTGCATGGCTTCGCCCAGCACGCGCTGGCCGAACTGCTTTTTCAGGAGCGGCAGGGGCACCTTGCCCTTGCGAAAGCCCTTGATCTCGATCTCGGGCTGGGCCTCTTTCAGCTTCTCGGTGACCTTGTCATCAAGCTCACTGGCGCTGAGCACCATGGAGTAGCCGCGTTTCAGCCCTTCTTTGAGTGTTTCGGTGACCTGCATTGTTCGTCCTTCCATTGCATTCGTCCGCGGAGGCGTCCGCGGAGGTCAAAATCAGGGGCCCTTCTAGGGGGGAGGGGGAAGGGGTGCAAGCAGAGTCTGGGGGCGGGGGGCACAGGAGTTGGATCGGTGTTTGTCAAACGTCATTCAATAGCGATCAGCAACTTTCGGTCCAAAGCTCCGAGCAACGATCAGGCGAGGATGCGCCATGTCCGGCCTCGGGGTGGGCCCTGCAACACGCTCAGAGGGAAATTCTGCAAAGCACCAGCGAACCAAGCGCTGCCATCGCCGCAACGAATGCCCTCCCCGGGGGGAGGTCGGGCATGGCGCATGCGCGCCGGGTGGGCTGTGTGATTGCGGTTGCGCGATGCGATCAAGGTCAGCTTTGAGCCCGAAGTGACGGATGCTGCGCTACGCAGGAACGTCTGTTTTTCTGCCTGTTGGAGTTTCCGAGCTTAATCGGGCACACCTGCCTTCTTCAAACTCGCCAACCAGATTCTCCGATTTTCAGGGTGATTTTTTGACCCGGCGAACTGTCTCTGCATCGCTGAAATTGAAAGCTTCGGGTTGAGACTCAAAGCGGCCTCCACGGCCTCGCGAGCTTCTTCCGTTCGGCCCATCTCAGCAAGGTTTGCAGCGCGCAATAGATGGTGAAACAGCCGCCATGTGTTGCTTGTCGCAACAGAACCCAATTCTCGTGCGGCATCCAGCGCTTCTTCGTAGCGGCCAAGGTGAAACAGGATATGCCCTTTGTAAAAGTACATGTTCTGTAGCATTGGGTCTCGCGGGCTCAGTTTGATTGCCATTTCAATTTCTGGCAACGCGCGCTGCTGCATACGAAACCAGTCGAAAGTATGTGCCAGCTCCAAACGGATGCGGGCGTCATTGGGATTAAGATCGACCGCGCGTTCAAGGTTCGCGATGGCAGGATCGGCCTCGCCGGTGAAACGGTAAATATAACCCAATGCCGCGTGTGCCTGCGCATCCTGATCGTCAAGTTCAATAGCCCGGGTCGCGGCTTCGGTCGCGGATATGAGCGTCTCCTGCGGGTTCTCTGTCCACTGGAAGAAAAAAATCGTCCCAAGGGCACGGGCCAACAGACTGTAGCCAGCGGCAAAACCGGGATCAGCCGCAATGGCTTCCCGCGCATAGAATGCGGCTTCCTCTTGTGCCTCCTTGGTAAAAACGGATTGACGCACGCGACCACGAAGATACAGGTCCCAGGCCCCCATATCCTCGGTTGGTTTTCCCTGTGCACGCGTAGCGTCCGACAGGTATATTTCCGGCAACATTTGCCCGGCGATTGCCTGACTGATCTCGTCCTGAACCGCGAAGATACCTGTTATTTGAGGTTCGAAACTCTCCGCCCAAATGGTTTCGTTGGCCTCTACATCAATCAGTTCTCCGCTCACCCGTACCTGATCGCCGGCGCGCCGGACGCTGCCACGGACAACGTAATCGACCCCAAGATCGCGCGCGATTTCGATCGGGCTCGCTTCATCCCGTGCATAGGAAAACATCGTCGCGCTGGATACGACAAACAGATCACGGTTGCGTGAAAGATGGGTGGTCAGGTCGTCCGTGAGGCCATCGATAAAATACTGCCCCGCTTCTTCACCGCCCAGATTGTCAAACCGGACAACTGCTAATGAAGGAATTTCAGTTTCCGGCAATCCTTGCCGCTCGAATAAAAAAGACAAGGATACAATGGCAAGAGCACACACCAAAGCGAGGCTCGCAGCAAGAGCAAGTCGCTTTTGACGTTTGCCAGATTGCTGCTCTGTCGGCTGGTTTTGCGCGACCGGCGCAACGAACTGAAACCCGCGCTTTGGGAGCGTCTTGATGTAATCTGAGCTGGCCGCGCTATCGCCTAAAGCTTTCCGCACAGAACGAATGCGCGTGTTCAGTGCCGCGTCAGTTATGGCGTTCCCGGACCAGATTTCATCAACAATCTCTTCTTTGGTTACGACTCGATCTCGGTGCCTGATCAGTAACTCCAGCAGTTGCACCGCTTGCGGCTCCAAAGGCACCGGTTGTCCGCGGCGGCTTAAACCCTTGGCCGGATCAAGTTCATAATCCAAAAACTTGTACATGCTTCAACCTACATCCGGCTGTGTCTGTCGCTCAACGGGTTTTGGCAATTGTCATCTGAATGTCAGGAAATATCAGCTTTCGGTCAAGCGCCGGTGCCCGGATCCTCTTAGCTTCCAAATGGCGGGTAATCATCCCGATACGGTTCCTATAGCATTAAAGGAGAAGGGAAATGACACGTTTGAAGACACTGCTAATAGCGACAGCGATGACCTGGGCTGGCGGTGCGGTCGTCGCGCAAACAGAGCTTGAAGCTGCATTGGCTACTGGCGGCGAAAAGCTGAAGGCAGATCAAATCGCTGAATTGTTGATTGGCAACAAGGTCACTGCCAAATCCGGAGAGAAGACGTTTCGTTTTTATTACGACCCGGGCAACATTGTCAGTGGCGAACTAACCAATGGGGGCTGGAAAGGCTCAGGAGCCTTCGCCATCACCGACACGGATCAGGTTTGTATATCCATGGCCGCAGACAAAGGTCGCTACCGCTGCCTGACGGTCGTTCGCGACGGCGACTTGGTTCAAAAATTCAACGTCAATGGAAAAAAGACCTTCGAACTGTTGGAAATTGAGCCATCTACAGGGCTTTGATTGCTACGACACTATCTTCCGATCTACAAAGCGGCCGTTGAGCCGGACGCGTCTTACGTCCGCTTCGTCCCGCAAAGCCGCCATTGCCTCAACGACAACCTCCCAGTACCCGAAAGCGCCCATTACGCCCCCCGCACCCGCTCCAACCCCACCAGCGCCAGACCCGCCGCCAATCCCCAGAAGGCCGCGCCAATGCCCAGCAGGCTCAAGCCAGAGGCGGTCACCACGAAGGTCACCGCCGCCGGGGTCACATGTTTCCCGCCCCCCAAAGCCGCCCCAAGCGAGGCGATGAACGGCCCCAGAAGGGCCGTGCCCGCCACCACTGCGATCAGGGCAGGTGGGAAGCCCTGAAAAAGCAGCACCAGCGGCATCGCCACCAGCGCGATGGCAGCGTAGCCCAGTGCATAGACCGGCCCCGTCAGCCAGCGTTTCGCGGGATCGGGATGGGCGTCCTCGCCGGTACAGATCGAGGCGGTGATCGCCGCCAGGTTCGACGTATGCGCCCCGAACGCGGCACTGGCCAGAGAGGCGAACCCCGTTACCGTCAGAATCGACCGGCCCGGCACCGGGTAGCCCGCCGCGCGCAGCACCGCAAAGCCCGGCAGGTTCTGCGACGCCATCGTCACCAGATAGAGTGGCAGCGCGATGCCCAGAATGGCCCCGGCGGTGAATGTGGGGCGGATCAGCTCGAACGGGGCCAGCCCGCCCTGCCAGACAGGTTCGGCCAGCCCCAGCGCCATGGCCAGTGCCACACCGGCCACCAGAACCGCGATCACGGCCCAGATCGGCGACACGAGGCGCACCACGAAGAAGAGCGCGATCAGCGGCAGCACCAGGTCTTCGGACCCCGGGATCACGGCAAAGGTTCGGGTCACGAAGGCAAAGAGCACACCGGCCAGCATGGCCGAGGCCACCTCGCCCGGAATGCGCGCCACCAGCCGCTCGCCCCAGGGGATCAGTCCGGTCAGGATGATCATGAGGGCCGTGACGATGAACGCCCCGCTCGCCACCTCCATGCCCACGCCCGACACCCCGGCCAGAAGGGCCGCACCCGGTGTTGACCAGGCGGTGACGATGGGCAGGCGGTGGCGGACCGACAGGATGCCCGTGGTCAGCATCATCGCGAGGCACAGCACGCTTATCCATGTGGCCTTCTGTCCCGCCGTGGCACCGACCGCATCGGCCCCGGCCAGGACGATGGCCACCGATCCGCCGAAGCCGACAAGCACGGCCACGAGTGCCGAAAGTATGACGGATGCGCGCATCTGTGATCCCCTCCAGATCCGGACAAGGGCACAGGCGTGCCCGGAATGCAAAGCGGAAAACGCCGAAACCGGACCGGCGGCGGCAGGCATCCGGCCCGTCGCCTGCCCTCAGGTCAGAAGATGGGGGCTGGTGCCGTCGTCGCTGTCGGTCGCGCCGTGTTTCAGGAGGGACCGGATCGTGGGGTCAATGTCCCGGCTGCCCAGTGGAAACGCCCCGCAGGCCCGCAGGGCGTCACGGGCGCTGACCCGTTCGTCGATGCGTTTCCAGATCGAGCGTGATGCATAGGGCACCGCATGGGTGCGCCAGGCCACGCCGATGGTCATCCCCTTGAGGTACCTGACCCTCTGGCGCGGCGAAGGCGTCAGGATAGTCTCGACCACGCTGCCTTCGCGGACCATTTCATGCTCGACCACATAGAGCCGGTTGCCGCGCAAGGTCACCAGCCCCTCATAGCGCGACCGTTGCGTCACGCTGCCATCCGGCGTCGAGACCCGTTCCAGCGCGCGCGTCATGACAAACCCGTCCTGTTCATAAATTCGGATCAGGCTGCGCAGGACCATGCCGTCCCAGGTCGGCGTGGCGAAATGCGCATGATAGAAGCCCAGATAGCGCCGCAGGAGCTGGACCTGACCCCGAAAGGCCCCGGTCATCAGATCCACCGGGCCCTCGGTCAGCCGCTGCCGCCCCAGCACGTGACGGCGCTGAAACTCGTCCTGCGGTGCATAAAAATCCGCCTCGGTCAGGTCGAAATGCCGTGCGATGCGACGCAGGTTATGCGCCGAGGGCATACCGGTCCCGTTGAGATACCTGTTGAACTGCTGGCGGTTGATTCCGATCTCGCGGCAGACCTGTGCGATGGATCCGAATTCGGCACAGATGCTTCGAAGGTTGGTGCAGAAATCTGCCGACACTGTGGGCTTACCTTTCGCATTTGGACGCATAAACGCGTCACTTCGCTTAATACAGCATAAACTCGCGAAGTGTTCAGAATCAATTCTGTCGCGGATCGTTGACCGGAACAGAATGAAAATCTGCTGATCCGCGGGAGGACAAGACAATGGAGTCGCAGGAAAGACATGCCAAATGGCTGATTGGCCAGATGCAGAAGGGCCGCATTTCGCGGCGCGAGTTTCTGGGGCGCAGCTCGGCCCTGGGTCTGGCGCTGAGCGTCGGGGCCGGCCTCTTTGACAAGGCCCACGCCGCACCGCCGGTCAAGGGCGGGCACATGCGCCTGGCCATGGGACACGGATCGACCTCGGACACGCTGGACCCCGGGCAGCTGACCAACGGGCTGCAATGGGTCGTCGCTTACGGCGTGGCCAACACGCTGACCGAGCTGGATGCCCGGGGCAATCTCGTGGGATCGCTGGCGACCGAATGGTCATCGTCCCCCGATGCCGCGGTCTGGACCTTCAAGCTGCGCGACGGGGTGGAGTTCCACAACGGCAAGACCATGACCGCCGAGGACGTCATCGCGTCGATCAACTACCATCGGGGCGAGGCATCGACCTCGGTCGGCAAGCCGGTGATGGAGAGCGTCACCGACATCAAGGCCGATGGCGATACGGTGGTCTTCACGCTGTCCTCGGGCAACGCGGATTTCCCCTTCAACTTCAACGAGGCGACATTCGGCATCTACCCGGCCAAGGACAGCAGCATAGATTGGCAGGCCGGAGGGTCTGGCGGCTACAAGCTGACCAGCGAACAGCCCGGCCAGCGCTACGAATTCGAGCGCAATCCGAACTACTGGAAGGACGGTGCCGCACATGCCGAGACCATCGAGGTGCATTCCATCACGGACCCGGCCGCCCGGCAGAATGCGCTGATCACCGACGAGGTCGACGCCATCGACCGGGTCGAGCTCAAGACGCTGGAGCTGATGTCGCGCAGACCCGGTATCGTGATCGAGGAGGGCGCAGGGCCGCTGCATTACACCTTCCCGATGGCGACCAAGGTTGCGCCTTTCGACAACCTCCATCTGCGCAAGGCCCTGAAATACGGGATCAACCGCCAGGAGATTGTGGACAAGATCCTGTTCGGCCATGGCGTGATCGGCAACGACCACCCGATCGGACCGTCCTATCGCTATCATGCGGCGGACATCGAACAGCTGGAATACGACGCCGACAAGGCGCGTTTCCACTACGAAAAATCGGGTCTGGGCGACATTTCGATCAACCTCAGCGCATCGGATGCCGCCTATAGCGGTGCGCTGGATGCCGCCGTGCTGTTCCAGGCTTCGGCCAAGGCTGCGGGCGTCAACATCAAAGTGGTGCGCGAGCCCAATGATGGCTACTGGTCGGATGTGTGGATGAAGAAACCATGGAGCGCCAGTTACTGGGGCGGATACGCCACCGAGGACACGATGTTCTCGACCGGCTTTGCCGCCGGCGCCGCGTGGAACGACACGCAGTGGGATCACCCGCGCTTCAACGAGCTGCTGGTGCAGGCGCGCGCCGAGCTGGACGAGGGACTGCGCGCCGAGATGTACCGCGAAATGCAGGTCATCCTGCGTGATGAGGGCGGCAATATCGTGCCCATGTTCGCCAACGAGGTACATGCCCGCAACGAAAAGATCGCTCATGACGACATCTCGTGGGTGCGCGGGTTCGACGGCCGGCGTATCCTAGAACGCTGGTGGATGGTGTAATCGCCTCCCGGATTGCACTGGACGCCTGTGCCCTCGCCGGCGCAGGGGTCGAACCTGGTGACACCAAAAGCGTATGAGCGGTTTGCAGAGATTCTATTTCAATGGTCAGATACTGACGATGGACGACACCGCGCCGGAGGCCGGTGGCGTGCTGACCGAAGGCGATCGTATCCTGGCGGTGGGCGACGCGACCGAGCTGCGGACACGGATGCGCCCCGATGCGGTCGAGATCGACCTCGACGGCCGGACCATGCTTCCGGCCTTTATCGATCCCCATGGCCATTTCCCCGATCCCGGCTTCATCGCTTTGTTCCGGGTCGACCTGGCCCCGCCGCCCCGCGGCGATTGCCGGGATATGGCGACGGCGCTGCGGCGCCTCGCCGACAAGGCGGCACAGACGCCCAGGGGCGAATGGGTGATGGGGGTCCTCTTTGACAACACGGCCATTGCCGAGCGCCGAATGCCGACCCGCGCCGAGCTGGACAGCGTTTCGGCAGACCACCCGGTCTGGGTGTTGCACGCCTCCGGTCACAACGGTGTCGCCAATTCCCTCGCGCTGGAACGGCAGGGGTTCGACCGGACCAGCCCGGATCCCGATGGAGGCCGCTTTGGCCGCTCCCCGGACACCGGCGTGCTGACCGGGCTGATCGAGGGGATTTCGGCCATGGGCGCGCTGGGCGACACGAATTTCCTGATCGACAGCGCGCGTTTCCGGCAGGGTTTCGAGGCCTGTCGCGACGAATACCTGGCGCATGGCGTGACCTATGCCCAGAACGCCTGGGCCACACGCGATCTGCTCGATGCGTTCAACGATGTGGGGGACGGGCCAGACCCCGGGATCGACCTCATGCTCCTGCCCATTTCCGAGCTTGAACCAGGCCTGTCCCGGGGTGCCGACGCTCTGGACTGGCGGGCGCAACCCTATTTCTCGCTTGGCCCGCGCAAGCTTTTTACCGACGGCGCGTTCCAGCTTCAGACCGCGTTTCTGAGCGCCCCCTACCACCGACCGGCCAATCCCGATGCGCCCTGCGGGATGACCTATACCAGCCGCGACCATCTCTTTGCCGAAGTGCGCAAGCTGCACCGTATGGGGTTCCAGATCCATTGCCATTGCAATGGCGACGGGGGCACCCAGAATTTTCTCGATGCGGTCGAGGCGGCGTTGACGGACATGCCGCGCAAGGATCACCGTCACACCGTTATCCATGGCCAGGTCCTGCGCGATGATCAGATGGCGCGCATGGTGCGGCTGGGGGTCACGGTCAGCTTCTTTTCGGCACATATCCACTTCTGGGGGGATCGGCACTACGACACGTTCCTGGGTCCCGAACGGGCCACGCGCATCTCACCGGCGCGATCGGCGGAGCGCCACGGCCTGCGTTACACGATCCACAACGATGCCTCCGTCACGCCCACGCGGCCCCTGCACCTGGCCCATTGCGCGGCCAACCGGCGCACCGCCTCGGGGCGCCGCCTGGGCGAGGACGAACGGATCAGCGTCATGTCGGCTCTGCGGGCGCAGACCATCGACGCCGCCTGGCAGGTCTTTCAGGAGGCCGAGCGCGGGTCGATCGAAGCCGGCAAGCTGGCCGATTTCGCCATTCTCGACCGCGACCCGTTGACCGACCCCGACCGTATCGAAACCTGCAAGGTCGTCGAGACCATCCGTCGCGGCGTCACGGTCTTTGCCTCTGCCGGGTGAGGCCCGGACCCGGGTCTCTTTCGCCCCGGTCGCCCGGGATCATCCCGCGTGGTAGCGCTTATCTAGACCTGTCACGTTTTGATGTTGCTTCCGTTTCTCATTTATGCGAGGCGAGCCTCGAAAGCCAAGGGGCTCTTCCGCTTAACTTTTGGTAAAGAGCGTACGACAATTTTCGTTCAGAATCTACTGGCCGTTATCGATCCTTCAAGTAGGCCGATAATCTAAAGGCTTTTCTCTGCCAAAACCCGCTCGGTTTCCAGCCAGAAGTGATCAGCCCCACCTAAGTGATCCAGTTTGAATGTTAGTGCATGATCGGCCTGGTTTCCATCGGGATGATGGCTTCCGGGGTCGGTGGGCGATATCGGCCGTACTGACGCGCCAGCTCGATCATGTCTGCCACTAGAAGGTCCTCGTCAGCACGACCAACCGGCAACCGTCTCTGCGTGGATCGGTGTTGCCCCAGGACCCGGCACACCCGACGCTCAGACACTCGCACCTCGCTGCGAACATGGTTGATGCAGGTGCGACGACGCCAGGGGCTCAGAAACCTCTCGTCGATTGTTCCAATCGACTGCCGGTCAGCGGTTTTCCCCAGGCAGCTTCCGACAGGATGAGCTTGTCCAATGTTGGATCCCACACAGCACGACGCAACCGGTCATTCTCCTTTTGAAGCCCCTTTAGCTCCTTCAGTTGGTCGGTGCCCATCCCGCCATATTGCTTGCGCCAGCGGTAAAAGGTCTGTTCCGTTATCTGCACCTGCCGAATTGCATCATCGCGTGGCATTCCCTGACCACACAGCACCTCAACCTGCCGTAACTTCGTGACAATCTCTTCCGGCTTGTGTCGTTTGATTCCCATCTTTGATCCTCCGTTTCTTAACTATAGGGCCGGACCAATTCAAAGGGGAGGATCAACTATCTCGCAGAATTGACTTGCTGGTTCTTCGCTCCGCTGTTGAGGCCGGTCACTTGGGAAACGAGCGAAAGGGATCAAATTGTTCAAACTCAATTCGAGCTCCATCTGAGTTGGAGTTGCTTGCATGATCTCTGCCAAGTTTTTTAGGCAGATTCGCCAAGCTTGGCACGTTTTACTCAGTAGGTTTTGATGCAGAATTTCTGTCGATCTATATTCCAGATACCTTATCCAAAACCCTTCGTCCGACAGTCTTACCCGCACAGTGTTCAGGTTCGCGTGCTCGTTAGTACCAGCCATTGCGTCGGGGAGAAACAGTAATTGAATGTCTAAGATTTCTTTGACTATTGCGTCAGTCTCACACCAGTTTACACCGGGAAAAGTACATCTGCTCAGAGCCCAAAACCGCACCACGTCACAGGTGTTCGGAAGGTTGGTCTCCGGGCTGTCGCGTTCGTTGAGTATGCAGCTCTTTTGCAATTTTCCAACTTTGATCGCCCGTTCACATGCGCAATGTGGAATTCCGATCGCAAGGCTCACTTCCGAGATCGAAAAAGGCGTCATCAGCAGGTCCAACTCGCCCTGGTTTTCGCAAAGCAAATGCGTTCCCCCAAAATTTTTACTTCACAAGCGAC
>Ga0316205_10002020_pt1 | contig 22544 bp, 21 predicted proteins | sample 3monthpyrite_MG_FD_204941 | JGI IMG/M metagenome (GOLD analysis project Ga0316205, IMG submission 204941) | Microbial mat bacterial communities from mineral coupon in-situ incubated in ocean water Damariscotta River, Maine, United States -... | ecosystem: Environmental > Aquatic > Marine >... | reverse complement strand
TGGTTTTCGTCGTCAAAAATTGGAACGCACATGGATTCAACCCAACCAATATTTCCATTTTTGTGCAACATTCTGATTTCGCCAGACCATTTTCCAAACTCTTGCACTGCTTGTATTACAGTTGAAGTGATGCTTTCAGTATCTTCGGGTACATGCAGAATATTAACGGGTTGACCAATTGCTTCTTCTTTGGAATAGCCATACAGTGACTCGGAACCTTTATTCCAGTCCGTAATAATTCCCTGTAAGTCTGTCACCACAACGGCATCAAACAGGTAATCGAAAGCTTTGGCTCTTTGTTTGATTGTATCTATATTCATAATTTAGCCTGTATACTAACACCAGAACAGTAAAAGCTTCAAACGACAGCAATAATACCTCGCGCAAGTTAGGCATTGGTATTAGCTTAAGAGTAGTTGGTTATTTCGAGTCTGTCTCTATTTGTTTTTTTCTACGAATTCCTTAATATCAGCGAGGTCTTTCTCAAGCATTTTAATCATAGATTTTTTAATAAATATTCCCATGATTGATGAAACCACCTTAATAAATATTGAATCTGAAGAGTCCGAAAATGACATTGTAAGGCGTGTTTTATTATCAATTTCCGAAACAGCCAATGTTGTCGAATAGACGGCCCCATTATTCTCTGCTCGAGTAGAATAATACTCTTCATCCTGACAATCTGTAATCCACATTGTTTCAGATGCCTCCTTGCCAAACATTTTACGTTTCTCAGTCCATTTGAGACCTACTAAACCTTCCTCGGGTTTATGGAGAATTTTTATGTCAAGAATGCCAGAAATCATATCCATACAGTTATCGATATCTATGATAGCAGCCCAAACGTTGCTCTTGGGGCTATCAATCTCTACGCCTACAGTGATATTCATTTTTACCTCCGATTTGAATTATTTTAAACGACAAAAATGTAAAACATTGTGGAACCGAGCAAACGGTTATTAGCCTGACTTTATTGTTTTGTTAGCGACAAAAATCATCCAATGCTTGTAACGCTAATTCCGCTTTCTCCGATTGAATAAATATATGGTCATGATAAATAAGCAGCGATCACATTGGCGCTAATGCCTTTTTCCGCTAGTTTGGTCGAGACAGCCGCCGTTAAACCAACAGCATCGAGGCTGGAATGAACCGTTAAAGTGATCCCTTTAAATACAGACTCAAATGATAATTTATTCACTACAGCCTTCTCCTTGGAAATAACTAAAGTCAAACCTTCAAATTCTCGATAAGATGCTAATGGAGATAACTCATTGAAGTCACCATATTCACCTTGAACAGAACAAAAGACATACTCACCCGGCATTAATGTCGGTGACATAGATGCTAGCAATTTATTTAAATTAGTTTCTCCAACCACCAAGACTCTCCCTTATAGTTAACCAAAATTTTATAGTTAACCTAAATTTTATAGCTTCTAACAGCAGCACGCGCATGTTAGGGATCTGCAACAGCGTGATTAAGTGATTTCAACGCCCCTTAGTGAAAGTTGATTGAGAAACTCTTCAGGTCTATCCAATGAAATCATCGCTTTCTTTCTACGTTTACTAAGAAAATACGGCCCTACAAACCGAATCGATGTTTCAAATTCCATGATGATATTTTTTTCTGAACCTAAAGGCGAGAGAAAGTAAGCGAATCCATCAACCTTGTCATTGTAGTTTATTTTTCGTGCTTTGTTTATTTGCTTTAATGGGATGTCGGATTTCCAAAATAGGCCAAACCGATATTTTAGTAGCCTATTATCCATTTCAATTGGCCGGAATCGTATCGCCTGCACTTGAGCTAAATACCATATCACAGACCATAAAGTTAGCAATGTGATGCCCCATGCAAGCATAGGCATATTTTTATTTTCGATAACTACATGAATTAACGGCAAGGTGGGTACTTGCGCGATTGCAACAATCCAAAACATATCCTTCGCGTTGCTTAATTTTGAATAACTAAACGAGGTTATTTCATCAGTTGTTTCTTGTCTTTCAAATTTTGCAAAAAAAGCATAATACAAAGTAAGTAATTCAGCATTAAGTGCTTTAAACAATAAAGGCCATTTCAAGATAATTCTTAGAGCGGAATTAATCGAATCATCGACCGCACCATTTTTATTTTTTTCATGCTCAAACAACTTAAATAGCTTATTTAGCACTAGATAATCGAAAATAAATCCAGCAGTTGATGCCAAAATCACGACAGCCAACTGGTAGTTTAATACTTGTTGGCTTTTTAACATTGAGATATTAAAAAGGGTAACCACGATTGCTAAACCAAATATAAATTTGACCTTTGCTCCTGCAATATATTTTTGATATGTCATTTCCATGGAGACCCCATAATATAGTATGACGTTGACGGCAAGTGGACCAATGCAAGGTGCTCAAGCGACGCGGCATTGGGTTCACTTGAACGCCCCTGTTAGGCGGCGCGTAACTCTCTCGGTTGGACCTCAATCTCTGATCTGGGATGTCCACCACTCAGGTCTCTCAGTATATCCCAGAAATCAAACGATAGCGCACGCGTCGAGCATAGTCTCGATAGCCCGGTAACTCTTCCTGTAAAGCCTGGTCTTCAAGAACGGTTCTAATCACCACGATGATTGATGCTACCGCCGCAGGAATCAGTGTCCATACCGAGTCCAGAGCAAGAACAATACCGAACAGTGCAAGAATATTTCCGGCATAACCCGGATGCCGCACAAAACGGTACGGACCACTGTCACACACCACATGCCCACGATCCGTCTGAATGCGTACCACGCTGGAGAAAAAGCGATTCTCTGCCAATGCCCATGCAGCGAAAGCGTATCCGAGCGAGATAAAAATGAAGCCAATCATGATGAGCCATAGCGGAAATTCGGAGGACCAGTTATAGCGGTGGTCCAGCCCTGCTACAATGACCATAGGAAACCCGACACTCACCGCCATCAGTGGAGCAAGCACTTTGTCCCAGGCTTTTGCGTTTTGGATACTTTCAATATTTTGTCTTTCGGATGTTAATCCGGGATGTCGTTGTTCCGCCCACATGCGCCCACCAATACCAGCGGCCAAGATCAGCATGGAGTATAGCCACGCCTGCCACCAGCCGAGTTCCCCACCGCATATGAATAAAATCAGCGGGATTAGGAGATAAAACACAACTAATCTGATCCACTGGCGAGGGGATACCGTTTGAGCTGCCTCTTCATTAACTGTCTTTGCTGACATATCATTCCCCTAAATAAAATGGATTTGAATGTGTGCCTAGCGAGTCCAGGAAACCTGTCGCTGGTTGTGCTTGGAAAATTTCTCGGCTATAACTCATTACATATTGCCATAAGAGAATAGGCTAGCACCAAAATAGCTATAAGTGCCATAGCTATATAGGTTGCAAAAAAGTAACGTTGTTGCTTGGGTGAGCCAATTCTAATATTTTCATGTCTAAAGCTTAAAATCTTCGCTGCCTCACGGCCGGCCGCGTCTAGGTATATTGCACCGCCAAAGAATGCTACCAATGGCCAAGCTGAATTATTCATGACCATCAAAATGCCAGAAAAAGGCAGCCATCCCAGTGTTACCAAATCCCAATAAGCGGCGTACTTCTCTGCTCTTTGCAACAACGGGTCTGATTGATTTGGATCTTCTTGCAATCCTAGCCTCTGTGCAAGAGAAAAATTAACAGACGAAATTAACTGTCCTATAAATAGGATTCCCGGAAAAATAATAAGTAACCATCCTATAAATTGTTGCATATTTCCTCCTGCTGCGCTCATCTAACGCTTGTCTGAATTTCGCGAATTAATGAACGTGAACTCTCGGCTCTGGTTATGTGAATTATTCATCACCTTCTCCCGGCTCTAGATCTAAGTACCCAACTAAATATCCATACTCTTTATCCGTAAGCAAATTATCATCATGTAACTCCTTCGCCAAAGAATGAGACCATAATTTCCCTTTTGGCGGCTGAGGTATTGTTGTATCAAGAGTCAACAAGCGCCTGTCTATTACAATAAATCCTTTCTCTACAGCTTTCTTTGCACAGTAACTCAAAACATATTCTACTGCATATTTATCAACACTTGGCGACCAAGTGTATTCAGTTTCACAAGCAGTTCGCTTGTCGCCTTCTTTCGTTACGTATTCCAAACGTCCAGTTGTGCAGCCGACCAACAACACAAATAAAAGGAAAGTAAAAAAATGTTGAATTTTCAATATAATACCTAATTAATCCAGTTCTTACTAGACCAAACGAATCCCACTAGAACCCTTTTAAAAGTGCTATTCCCTTTTGCGTGGTTTAGCTCAAAGCCAGAGTACAAACTACATAACGGATGCTAGCATGACCTAGCGCTAACACAATTCCATTGCAATTTGATTCATAGCACTAGTCAGATGACTCAACTCTTCTGGCTTAATGATAAAGGGCGGCATAATATAAACCAGCTTTCCAAAGGGCCTGATCCAAACTCCGAGTTCAACCAAACGAGGTTGAATGACATGCATGTCCACTGGACTGTTGAGCTCAATCACTCCAATTGCGCCTTTTACTCTAACATCAAAAACACTGGATAGATCTTTGCAAGGCATCAGTTCCTTTGTCAGTTGTTTTTCAATGTTTTTAATTCTATTTTTCCAATCTGAATTTATTAATAAATCAAGACTGGCATTGGCAACTGCACAAGCTAATGGATTACCCATAAATGTCGGCCCATGCATAAGATTACCGCCTTCAAATTCACTGATAGCATCAGCTACTTTTCGAGTGCACAGGGTCGCTGCAAGCGACATATAACCGCCAGTTAATGCTTTGCCAACACATAAAATATCGGGACTAATTTGCGCTTGTTCATACGCGAACAGCGTGCCTGTTCTGCCAAAACCTGTCGCAATTTCATCCAGGATCAACAATACATTATATTGGTCACATAGCTTTCTTACCTGACGCAAATATTCGGCGCAATAAAATCGCATTCCGCCAGCTCCTTGAACAATGGGTTCAAGAATAACGGCAGCAATCGATTGATGATTATTTTGAATCGCTAATCGAAACTCTTCAATATCGCTCTCTTGCCAATCGGCATCATTGATACAAGTTGGCGCTGAAATAAACATATGTTCCGGCAGTACACCTTGAAACATCGAATGCATGCCATTCTCAGGATCACATACCGACATCGCGCCGAACGTATCGCCGTGATAGCCGTTGCGGACGGTTAGAAATTTTTTCTTTTTTGCGTTGCCACAAGAATACCAATACTGAATTGCCATCTTTAACGCGACTTCTACTGCAACAGAACCGGAGTCTGCTAGAAAAACACAATCTAATTCTGGCGCTGTCATCGCAATTAATTTTTCACTCAAATCAATTGCAGGCTGATGAGTCAAACCGCCAAACATCACGTGTGACATTTTTTGTAATTGTGATTGTATGGCTTCATTTAAAACCGGATGATTATAACCATGAATAGTAGACCACCAGGATGACATGCCATCGATTACTCTTTGACCATTGGTCAGATTTAAATAAACACCGTCGGCAGACTCAACCCCAAAAACAGGTGATGGATGTTTTAAGTTTGTGTAAGGATGCCAGATGTGATTAGCATCAAAATGCAGGTTTTTATTGGTTAGAGTCATAGAGGTATTTCGAGAGGTCTGAAAAGCATTGAATTGATTGCTGAGAGAATAGCAGCCTCGAATGGCTTTTGCTAGAAAGATTAGATTTTTTCAGTCGGTATATGTGCGGGACTCTAATATTTGAATAGCGGACCAAAAGACATAAAAGACTAAAACAAATTCACCACAGAGGCACAGAGAGCACAGAGCTAAAAGACAGAAAACAAAACTCTATAAAACTAGTTACTTAGATACATTTTAGTGTTTTTTCTCTTCTCTGTGTCCTCTGTGCCTCTGTGGTGAAAAATTCCTTTATCCTTAGATTGTTAATCGAACAAATAAGCCGCATGATGATTAATAAACCAACCGCCACTAACGATATAAAAATCTCCTTTAGACATTAATCAGATAAATCCGGTAAACTAAACCAAAACTACTTTAGAGCTAAATACAATGAAAAATAAAAAATCACTAGTGGCTTGCTTGTTAGGTATCTCTATATTTAGTCAAAACGTTTTATCTGAATGTCAGTTAATCATTAATATCAAAGGACAAACACCGGTTTCATCGTCAAATAAAATAGCCGAATTCGATTGGCTGGCTTTTGAAAAAGGTAAGATACTGGCAACAGGCAACAAAACAGAGATTACTCGCTACGATCAATGTACAAAAATTGATGGTGGTGGAAAATATCTGCTACCGGGATTGATCGACGCTCACGGACATGTCTCCGGTCTTGGTAATGAAATGCTCAGAGTAAAACTGAGAGATGTGAAATCGGAATTATTAGCGGTCGATAAAGTAAAAGCTTTCGCGAAAAAAAATAGCCAATCTCAATGGATTTTGGGCCGTGGTTGGAATCAAGTCTTGTGGCTTAATAAATCTTTTCCGTCAAAAATCACCTTGGACAATAGCGGGATCAAAAGACCCATTGTCCTCAGACGGATCGATGGTCACGCCGCGTGGGTCAATAGCAAAGCACTAGAAATTGCCGGCATTACTCGCTCCACTCCAGACCCACAAGGAGGAAAAATCGAAAGAGATAACCAAGGTAATGCCACAGGATTATTGATCGACATGGCGATTGATCTGGTCGAAAGCAAGATACCCACTCCCTCTTACCTCGAGCAAGATTATGCTTTTGACAAAGCCTTTGAGCACTTGTTGTCATTGGGTATTACCGGTGTTCATGATGCTGGCGTCGGTAAACTCGATAGGGAGATTTACCTGAAGCGCGCCGAAAGAGGAAAATTACCGGTTCGAATTTACGGGATGTTGGATGGATCTAGCCCACAACTATACAACTGGCTGGACAAAGGTACTTTTCAATCCAATGATGATTTTTTGTCACTAAGCAGCGTTAAACTTTATTCGGATGGCGCACTTGGCAGTCGCGGGGCCGCTCTTCTTGCACCTTACTCCGACGATATCGATAACAAAGGGCTTTTGCTCACCAAACCAAAAGATTTGGACAAACTGGTCGAAGATATTATGGCTAAAGGCTTTCAGGTTAATGTTCATGCGATTGGTGATCGAGGCAATCGGTTAGTGTTGGATGCCATCGAGAAAGCTTATAGGAAAATAAGCGGCAGAGAATTAAGAAATAGAGTTGAGCATTCTCAGATTGTATCTTTGGAGGATATTCCAAGATTTAAAACGCTCGATATGGTCGCATCTATCCAGCCAATATTCGCCACTAGCGATATGAATATGGCTGGAGACCGACTAGGAGAAGAAAGATTAAAAGGTGCCTATGCCTGGAAAAAATTTATGCAACAAGGAACGGTGATCGCCTCGGGCTCTGATTTTCCGGTTGAGTTAGCCAATCCCTTTTATGGATTACATGCCGCAGTTACAAGGCAAGATCGCAATAACTTACCAGAAGGTGGATGGCTACCAGGGGAAAAAATAACAGCGGCACAAGCGTTAAAAAGTTTTACTTTAGATGCCGCCTTTGCTGCTCATCAGGAGAAAGAATTGGGTTCATTGGAAAAAGGGAAATGGGCTGATTTTATTTTGGTAGATCGCGATGTGATCAAGGGAAAAGGGGAGGATATTTGGAAAACTAAGGTTTTGCAGACCTGGATTGCTGGGGAAATACGATTTGATATTGATGGATAGGTTCAAATGGCGGACCAAAAAAATAAATAACTAAAACAAATTTACCACAGAGGCACAGAGAACACAGAGTTAAAAAACAGAAAATAAAACTCTATAAAATTAGTCACTTAGATAGGTTTAAGTGTTTTTTCTCTTCTCTGTGTCCTCTGTGGTAAAAAGTCCTTTATCCTTAGTTTATTGGTCGAACTAAAGAGCTTCCAACATAGTATCAGCATCACTTACACTAAATGGATCATCCGGACAATTATCCATCAATCCAGACTCAACGAATTGAGACTTAATGACTCCATCCACTACATGCATCGAATAACGCCAGGAACGATCACCGAATCCCAGATTTTCCTTTTTGACTAACATTCCCATCAAACGGGTAAAATCACCATTGCCGTCCGGCAACATTTTGACTTTTTCGATGCCTAAATTTTTAGCCCATTGAAACATACTAAACGCATCATTAACGCTTACGCAGTAAACTTCATCAACGCCTTTGGCCTTCAATTCTTCATACTTTGCCTCATAACCGGGTAAGTGGGTGCTCGAACAAGTCGGGGTAAACGCACCGGGCAAGGCTACAATAACGATGCTTTTTCCAGCAAAAATATCATCACTACTCGCATCTTGCCAACGAAAAGGGTTTTCTTGATCACTACTCTCGTCGCGGACTCGGGTCTTAAAAATCACTTGGGGGACTTTGCGGTTCATAATTATTCCTCTATTTGACTGATGGGTGTACTTATAACTACTTTGTGAACTAAACAACATGACAGACAGAATAATGCTTACACGCTAAATTGTAAAATACAGTATAAACATAATGACGATAGATTTTAACTATGTATTGTTTACCGTTTAGACGGTCGCTAAAAATAGTTTTAACCTAATTTATAGGGTAGACCTTTATCGAGAGCGGTTTGATAGCCAGGCATGGCATGGATCTTATCAAGAAAGCCTTTCAAATTAGGATAGTTTTCTTGTAGATTGGCTCTGGCTGAAGCGGCTTCTAGCGGAAAACTCATCATAATATCAGCGCCTGTCATTTCTTTTCCGGCAAACCAACCCGTTTCCGCCAGAGTATTTTCTAGATAATTCAAATGAGTTTTTACATTGGGAGTAACAAAACCTTGCAGAGTTTTATTCGCAATACTTTTAGCAATTGGTTTAACAAAAAAAGGCATTGGCTTAGTTTTGATTTTATTAAATATCAGCGTTAACAACATGAAAGGCATAATCGATCCTTCAGCAAAATGCATAAATTCGCGATACTTCAAATACTGCTTAGTCCCTGCCTCAGGGACCAATTTTCCGTTACCGTATCTTTCAATCAAATACTCAACAATTGCAGCCGATTCGGCGATAGTAAATTCTCCATCGGTAACAACCGGTGATTTTCCTAGCGGATGAACTTGCTTAAGTTCTTCTGGAGCCAGCATGGTTTCTGAATTACGTTTGTAGTGTTTGATTTCATAATCAACCCCCAACTCTTCCAACAACCAAAGAATACGCTGTGCGCGAGAATTTTCTAAGTAATGTAATCTGAGCATTGTCATTCCCTAAATTCAAAATCAAAAGACAGTTCACCACGGAGACACTGAGGAGCGGAGTTAACACCTTTCATTCTTACTTATTATAATACTCAAGTAGAACCATTACCGTTTCAATATACCCAAATTCAATTTAGGTAAGAAGTAATCTATCTTGGTCTATTATCTTTTCTCCGTCTCTCCGTGCCTCCGTGGTGAATAATTTTTTGCGTTTTTTTGTTTTTTATATTACCTATTCAAATCCATGTTCTTTTCTCCACCCTTCATCGACAAACTTAGTCAAATAATTACGGATCCCATCGGGTAAAATCACCACACAATTCTGCCCCTCTTTTAACGAAGCTGCCTGTTGCATCATAGCCATAATGGCGGTTCCAGAAGATCCTCCAACCAATAATCCCTCATCTTTCATTAACTGACGAGCAAATTTAAATGACTCGCTATCGTTAGTTTTAACCCAGGTATCAACCAAATCACGATCTAAAACATCCGGGATAAAATCATATCCAATCCCTTCTACATGGTAAGGTTTAATTTCTTCTGGTCCGGCTAGCAAAGAGCCTTCTGGATCTGCACCTACAATAATCGCATCCTGACATTTTTCTTTAATTTTTTTAGCGATCCCGGTAAGTGTTCCGCCAGTACCAACGCCTATTACAACCATATCAACATTGTTATCCAGATCATCCAATATTTCCTGACCGGTTCCCAGATAATGCGCATCGGGATTAGATGGGTTGGAATATTGATCCAGAATATGGGCATTGGGCAATTCTTTTTGTAGCTTTTTGGCAATTTCAATATGCGATTCAGGATCATCCCAAGCGGCTTCTGTCGGTGTACGAATAATTTCCGCACCTAGAGCTTGTAAAACAACTTGTTTTTCTTTGCTCATTTTCTCTGGCATAGTGATTACAATCTTATAGCCTAGTGAGGCTCCCGCTAGCGCCATGCCGATGCCTGTGTTGCCGCTGGTGGCTTCTATTAGAGTATCACCCCGTTTAATTCGACCGGATTTTTCTGCATCCAACACCATCTGACGCGCAATTCGATCTTTGGTAGAACCGCCCGGATTCATAAACTCGCACTTGGCGTAGACGTTACAAGCTAAGCTTTCACTTATTTTGTTGAGTTTTACTAATGGGGTTTTGCCGATGGTTTCGACGATATTGTTGTAAATCATAGTTTTGTCCGGAGTTTTTCAGAGAGAATTGATTAAAAATCAAGCGATTTATGGCAGGCATTCTATCGGTTTATGCGCCATTTAAAAAGAAATAAAATATTCTCTGGTCGAAAATTTAAGCAAAAAATCGATAATAAAGCTTGTAAAACCTCAATTGTTCCCTATAATGACGATCCGTCACGTGACGATCCGTCATTTATATCAATTTGAGATAATAAACAGCACATGAGCCCTCGTAGCATTTCACAAGAAGAGTTTTTGCAAAGAGAATTGGAGCTAATCAATCTCGGCCGTCGGCTTGTGGAAGATGACTGTTTAACCACTTTAACTATCGATAAATTAGTGAGCGCTTCCAGCTATTCTAAAGGGACAATTTACAAACACTTTGTTGGTAAAGAAGACCTACTGATGGCTATTTGCAATACCAGTATCAAAGAAATGCAAGAAATGTTTGCCCGGGCCCTTGAATTCAAAGGCAATAGCCGAGAAAAAGTATTAGCTGTGATGGTGTCTTACGTTATCTGGGCAAAAATGTACCCGTCTCAACTATTTGCGGTTTTGGCAGCTCACTCTCCAAGCGTTGCTGCCTGTTGTTCTGAATCAAGAAATGAAACCCATCGTCATCATGAGTCGCAACTAATGGGATTGATGAACCGGCAAATAGAAAAAGCCATCGATTCGGGTGATTTGGTTCTGCCGGAAGGTATGCACATTGAACAAGTCACTTTTGCAATGTGGTCTGCTTCCTGGGGAGCAATGGCTCTCATTATGAGTAAAGGCGACTCCGTAAAGCTTGGCCCAATGATGCTGGAACGAGAATCCTTTACTAATTCACGCTTACTTTTAGACGGTTTTGGTTGGAAGCCGCTATCAAACGAATGGGATTACAGCACTTCGATTAAAAATATCGCCAAAGATATATTTAAACCAGAAATTGAAGCACTTGAAAAAATAGGTACACCCTTCATTTTCGTGTAGTTAATGGTGTTTATTGAAATTACAATTTTAAACGCAAGAGAAAATTAGATATGAGCAATTTTTCAAATAACATTTTAAGATTCAAATGGCTGATATTGATCGCTTGTTTAGCGTTTGTCGGCATCGCAGGTTATGGCGCTCAAAAGTTGACCTTTAAGAGTGACTATAAAACGTTTTTTGATGAAGACAATAAACAACTGAATGATTTTCTGGATCTACAAAAAATTTACAGTAAAAGTGATAACGTCGCAATTATTGTTGCTCCAAAAGATGGCAACGTATTTACTAAGGAAGCGCTCACGGCTATTTGGGAACTGACAAATGAATCCTGGTTAGTCACTTATAATTCCAGAGTTGACTCTATATCCAATTTTCAATATAGCTATGCAATCGAGGATGATTTAATAATTGAAGATTTGATCCTTGAAGCAGATATGCTCGATGATGAAATGATCGCCCGCACTAAACGAGTCGCATTATCAGAACCTTTACTAGAGAAGAAATTGATCGCGCCAAATGGCGACTCAGCTGTAGTCAATATTACCATAAGATTACCCGGTGTAGATAAGACAAAAGAAACGCCCTTAGTTGCTGAATCGGCACGTGAATTACGTGATCGGTTCCAGGAAAAATATCCTGATATTGATTTTATGCTATCCGGCATGATCATGATGAATATTAGTTTTCCGGAAGCATCTATCGCCGACAGTAGTCGACTAATGCCCATCATGTTTGGTGTGGTGGTAGTCACCATTTTACTATTGCTTCGTTCCTTTACAGGGACCATCGCTACCATCGTTGTTATAATAGCCAGTATTGCAGCGACGATGGGTATTTGGGGATGGAGTGACGGATATTTGACCGGCCCCTCAGCAGGTTCGCCAGTGATGATCCTGACTCTTGCGGTCGCTGATTGTGTCCATTTGCTTTCAACTTTCTATTACAACATGCGCCATGGTATGCAAAAGAAGGAAGCCATGATCGATAGTATGCGCGTTAATATCCAACCAATATTTCTTACCAGTCTAACCACAGCAATCGGTTTTTTAACCATGAATTTTTCTGATGCGCCCCCCTTTGGTGACCTTGGAAACATGGTGGCGATAGGCGTGACTTTAGCCTTTATATTTTCCATCACCATATTTCCAGCGATCATGATGATCTTGCCTGTTCGAGTGTCTATAAAAAAGGAACACAAAAAGGACATGATGGAAAAATTGGCAGATTTTGTTATCGGCAACAGAAAATGGTTATTACCAGTGTCAACTCTGGTCATTATTACTCTGTCGGCGTTTATTCCTCAAAATGAATTGAACGATGATTTTGTAAAGTACTTTGACAAGTCCGTTCCTTTTAGACAATCGACTGACTACATGAAAGATCATTTATCGGGCATGACAACCATCGAGCTATCATTTGATTCAAAAGTATCTAGCGGAATAAACGATCCAAAATTCTTAAAATTTGTTGATGATTTTTCAATCTGGCTACGTGCGCAGGAAGAGACTGATAATGTCAACACTATCACCGATACTTTGAGGCGTCTTAATCGAAACATGCATGGAGATGATCCCAGTTGGTACAAGTTACCGGATGAGCAAGAGCTAGCCGCTCAGTATTTATTATTGTACGAATTATCTTTACCTCAAGGTTTAGATGTCAACAACCAACTCAATGTAGACAAGTCATCGACTCGTGTCATTGCGACTTTCCAGAATTTATCTTCCAACCAAACATTGGCAATGGAAAAAAGAATTGTGGAGCATTTTGATTCTCAGGGAACGGGTTATGCGCTGTCTCTTGCCAGCCCATCTCTCATGTTTGCACATATAGGATCTACTAACATCGTCAGCATGCTAAAAGGCTCATCATTTGCACTGATACTAATATCAGTACTTTTGGGATTTGCATTACGCTCTTTCAAATTTGGTTTGATCAGTTTATTGCCTAATCTGATGCCCGCCGCAATTGCATTTGGTATTTGGGGGATGTTTGTGGGCGAAGTTGGACTTGGATTATCTGTGGTGATGGGCGTTACTTTGGGTATAATAGTGGATGATACGGTGCATTTTTTAAGTAAATATATTAGAGCAAGACGAGAGAAGAATTTGAGCTCCGAAGATGCGGTAAGATACAGTTTTGCCAGCGTTGGCAAAGCGCTTTGGGTAACCACCATGGTATTAGTGGCTGGATTTTCTGTGATGGCTTCATCGAGTTTTAAAGTCAATGCTGATATGGGTTTACTCACAGCAATTACCATTCTTATCGCATTGATTGTTGATTTTTTATTTTTACCACCTTTGTTAATGTTATTAAAAAGTAAGAAAGATAAAGTTGACGATCTACAAGAACAGCAACCCCTAACAACCGAACCTGCTATTGAACAAAAATAGGACTGGAGACAAGAATGAATTTAATCAATAAAAGCCTGACATTATTAACCTTAGGGCTAGTTTTATCCGCAACAGCATTTGCAGGAGAAGCCGAAGATAAAGGGCTTGAAGTATCCAAAGAATCCAAAGCGAGAGATCTCGGCTGGACAGATTCAAGTGCAGAACTAGAAATGATTTTAAAAAATCAGCATGGCGAAACCTCCATCAGAAAAATGCGACTTAAAAGCATTGAGCAACAAAATGATGGCGATAAAAGTTTGACAGTTTTTGACTCGCCAAGGGATGTAAAGGGAACTGCATTTTTGAGTTTTTCTCACCCGCAGGGAAATGATGATCAATGGTTGTATTTACCTGCTCTTAAGCGAGTAAAAAGAATTTCATCGCGCAATAAATCAGGTTCATTTATGGGAAGCGAATTTTCTTTTGAAGATTTAACTTCATTTGAAGTCGAAAAATATAACTATTTATATTTGAGAGATGAAGTTGTCGATGGCGAAAACTGCTGGGTAATCACCCAATATCCATTAGATAAATATTCTGGTTATAAACGTCGTATCGTTTGGATCGATCAATCAGAATATCGAGTCAGAAAAACTGAATTTTATGACCGAAAAGATTCTTTATTAAAAACACTAACATTCACCAATTTTCAACAATACCTTGGTAAATATTGGCGTTCATTAAGGTTTGAAATGATCAATCATCAATCTGGAAAAAGCACCATATTAAACTATGCCGACTTTAAGATGAAAACTGGATTGAATGAGAAAGATTTTAACCAAAACGCACTGAAGAGAGCTCGATAGTTTTTAAATAGCTTGGTGCGCTAACGAATACATCATCCTACGATGTTTTTGCCTCCTGGTGGGGCATTTTTTTTATTAGAAACTCCGTCGGCAAAGCTACCCATAATTATTGCTTAGATTATGGGGATTGCCGACTTATGACAGAAATAACACTTATGAACTGCAAATCCATTTACTCTTCACTCATTATTACCGGCCTGTTTTTAACCGTCAGCATTCAAGCAGTCGAATTTGAGGCTCGCGGAAATATTGAAGTTCAAGGGCGATTTTTTTATGAAAATCCTCTATCCCCTTTACAACATGACCAGCAATTATCTTTCGCAGCTGCGCCGGAATTCTACTGGAGTTGGAACGAAGGTAACGATTCACTTGAATTTGCTCCTTCAGCACGAGTAGATCAATATGATGACGAAAGAACTCATATGGATGTTCGCGAATTCAGTTGGGTGCATGTTGGCGATGACTGGGAAACAAGAATTGGCATTCGTCGTGAGTTTTGGGGCGTGACTGAGTTTCAGCATCTTGTCGATATTATCAATCAAAGCGATTCGGTAGAAGATGTTGATAACGAAGATAGGTTAGGTCAACCAATGATTAACCTGTCTCTGGTAAAAGATTGGGGGATCACCGATTTCTACATTCTCCCCTATTTTAGGGAAAGAACCTTTGCCGGAGCAGAAGGTAGACCTGGCATTCCCTTTTTGAATACCGACAATGCGCTATATGAATCAAGCGATAAAGAGAAGAACATAGACTGGGCTATTCGTTGGAGTCATAGTATGGACGATTTAGACATAGCTCTTTCATGGTTTGAAGGAACCGACAGAACGCCTAATTTAATTGCATCGTTATTGCCTTCTGGCGTTCCAGAATTGACGCCCTATTACAAGCAAATCAGTCAACTTGGTATCGAACTCCAACTTAACGGCGAAGTCTCTTTATGGAAATTAGAAGCGATTCAAAACGACAATAACCTGCAAGATTTTTGGGCGATACAGGGCGGTTTCGAATACACCCAATACAGCATTTTTGAATCCAATACGGATCTCGGATGGCTTGTAGAATATTCCTGGGATGAAAGAGGAAAAGAAAGCCCCTCTATTTTTCAAAATGACATTTTTATAGGTAACCGATTAGCGCTTAACGATGTTCAATCTACCGAAGTACTTTTTGGTTTGGGTTATGATCTAGACTTTAATTCAACCAGTATTTTGCTCGAAGCAAGTCGACGTTTTGGTGATAATATTAAAGTATCGCTAGATGCAAGATTTTTTGAATCTAATGAGCCGATAGATCCATTGTATTTATTTAGACGCGATGATCATTTTCAGTTGACGGCGCAGTATTATTATTAATTTCGAATCGAGAAGATTGATTAACTGACAAAGTTTTTTTTCACCACAGAGGGCACAGAGAAAAGAAAAATACTTAAATGCATCTAAGTAACTATAGTTTTGTGCAATGTTATTTTCTGTCTTTTAACTCTGTGTTCTCTGTTTTCTCTGTGTCTCTGTGTCTCTGTGGTAAGTTTTGTTCTAGTCTTTTATATCTTTTAGTCCTACATTTGAACAAAACAAACCACTAGATAAAATATACATCATTCATAAATTGCCAAGAGCTCTTTTGCATTTCCTCGATTATTTACATCTCGACTAATAAACCGCCGTACCGAAAAAGATTCAATGTTGGCATCTTGATATATTTGTCTGGTGATCGCGTTATCATGATTTGAAATAACGACTTTGACGCCTCTATTGGAAAGATGTTTTGCTTTGTACGCAAGCTCTACCTGCTGATCATAGGAAAACCCCTGGGCAGCATAACTTGTAAAACTGGCTGTTGGCGACAAAGGTACATAAGGTGGGTCACAATAAACCACATCTCCTTTTCTAGATCGATTCATCAAACTGACAAAATCACCACAAACGAACTGAGCGTGCTTGGCATGACTAATAAAATGTAGCATTTCATTTTCAGGAAAATAAGGTTTGATATGGCGACCAAAAGGTACATTAAATCCGCCTGATTTATTGTATCGGCACAATCCGTTAAACCCGTGTCGATTCAGATAAACGAACAAAGCCGCCCGCCTTCTGTCTTTCGCGCCATTATTAAATTCATGCCTAAATAGCAAGTATTGATCCTGGTGGTTGTTTTCCGGGATAAAGAAGGTTCGACTATAATTCAGAAATTTTATTTGCTCCTTTTTTAAACATTCATAGAGATTAATTAAATCAGGATTAATATCACCAAGTAAATATCGTTTAAAAGGCAAATTCAGAAATACCGCACCGGAACCAACAAATGGCTCGATCAATTTTCGACCTTGGAGATGTGGAGCAAGTCTATCAAGAACTCTAAACTTGCCGCCCGCCCATTTCAAAAATGGCCGAGTGCGATTATTCGACATGCTTTTTTTATATTATTTATTAGAAGGGTTGAGACTTGATTTTACGGAATAAGCTCTAAAGAAGGAATCTTTTTAATTATAATTTTTGCTGCTAGGCTATTAAACTAAGGCGCTCACCTTGGTTTTCAAAGTCTAATGCACCAGATCCAGCGATTTTCTCGTTTAGCTGAGCCGCCTGCCTTCTTGCAATAACGGGGTTTAGTAAGTTATCTGTAGGATTTGAGCTAGCGAGTGTCTGTTTGGTTTCAGTGTCGTCCAGCTTCACTTTGCCAGGTTCTTCTAGCGACTCTGACTCTTTTATGCCGGCTTTCTTTTGCGCTTCAGCTTTGTTGCTCTGCTGAAGATTCTCAACATTTAGCTCACCACGTGCTTCATTAGCACTAGCTGACGCTGTTGCGGCAACTCTTAAGTCTTGAGAAGAAGGATTGGCTGGCGCTAGTGCCGCTCTTTGCACTTGTTCGAATTTTTGAATACTGGCGGCAGGGTCGTTTGGCACCTTTGATATATCAATGGAAACTTCACCAGAGCTTGCGTAGCGCTTGCCATCCGGTCCAGTAGTAAAACTCAAATTGGCTGGACCGGCAAGGTTTCCACCGACCGCTACGTGAGCTTGTTCGTGGGCCCGAACTTCCCGATCTCGATTGCGCAGGTTCTGAACTTGTTGTATCTCTTCTGCGGCTAATGCTTCATTAGTTCGCTTATCGGATGCATCATTCCGTTTCTCACCATCTTTTTGTTCACCGTTATTTTCATCATCACCGTTTTGCTGCTGAGACTGCTCTTTCTCTGCGGCATTTTTATCCTGTTCCGTTTGCAGACTGTTTTCAAACTGTGTTTTAGGTTGCTCGGCAAATTCGGTTGAATTTTTTGTGGATGGATTTTCGGCGGTAGACGGGGGTTGGGGAATTTTCGGTCGTTGCACAGCCTCTGCCGCCAACGACTCAGTCGGAAGATTAGCAGTGTTAACCGGTATAACGATTGGAGCAGTGGTAATTAACATGGCATTTCTAGCTCAACGAGCCTTAAGCCTCCACATCCAGAAGAGTGCCTAATACATCAGAGGCGGCTTGAATAACTTTAACATTGGCTTTTGCATCATTTTCAGCGACTTTTAACTCAACCAGTGAAGTGGTCAAATCTTTGCTATCGATACTATCAGTCGTTGAATCAGTCACAGACTGCGATGCTATATCGCTCGCCGCTTGATTCATTCTAGACTGAGCCTCTTGAAAGCCTTGTAAACCGGTATTTAGTGCGCTATTTACCTGCATTTTGATCTCCTGTGCAATAAATCTGTCCAAAGTCAAAATTGGGCGATTTTGGACAATTCGCAACTTGATACATCTTTATCGGCGGCAACATAAGGAAGTTTAACTTTTGGGAAATATCCTGGAAAAGATTTTGAACATTATTTGAGTAGTTTTAATAGGAGCGCGCCTCTGTGCCGCGAAAAATCCCCAATCGCAAAGATTAGGGACAAGATAATCATTCGCGCCGAGACGGCCGCTCCTACAGACTAGTTGTTAAAACAGCCTTAAATACTGTAATCAACTACCTCATAACCAAGTGCTTTAAGCTGCGGCTTAAGGATTTTAGCATCCCCCACAACCACCATCAGCATGTCATCAATATTGAGATGCTTTTTCGCCAGTGAATTAATCTCTTTGATAGTGATTTTTTCAACGATTTCTGCCCGATCAGCCACAAATTTAGGGGTTAAATCATGCTCCAAAATTTGAGCAAGAAAACCGAGTTTCGAACGAGGTGTTTCGTATTTTAACGCATCCCGTTGATTAATCGCATTACGCATAAAGGATATTTCATCTTGAGTGATGCCATTTTCTCGGTATTTTTTTATTTCATTAACGAATTCAATAATAGATTTATCCGTTACATCAGCTCTTACTTCTGCCGAAGCAGTAAAACCGCCGGATAATTTGTTACCCCAAAAATCAGCTCTGGCGCCATAGGTATAACCTTTGTCTTCACGAAGGTTAAGGTTAATTCGACTATTGAACGCGCCACCTAGAGGAAAATTCATCAAATAAGCCCGATAAAATTCACCGGTAATATCTTGTTTGATACCTCGCTTACCAATACGAATAGCCGACTGCGCTGCTTGATCTTTATTGACCAAATAGATCACACCTTTTTTAGCGGTTGAATCAACCACATCCAAAGTCAGTTTTGGCCCTTCTCCCTTCCATTCATTGAGCTTAGCTAAGGTCGTTTCAAGTGCCTTTTCTGATCTATCGGAAACAATAATCAACTGAGTATTTTTAGGCTTAAAATGGGTCACGTAAAAGGTCTTAACATCATCAAGAGTTATGGCGCTTACGGAGGTTTCAGTGCCATCAACTGGAGTCGCAGCAACATTATCACCGTTCATTAATTGGCGATAAGCTGTTCGAGCTAAATATCCAGCATCTTTTTTACCATTAATAATGCCTTGCACAGTATTTTTTTGATTACGATCAAAATCAGCCTGTAAAAACGCCGGGCTAAAAAGTTTTTCTTTAACTAACTCCATGGTTGCATCGATGTTTTTAGTTAATCCACTGACATTAACATTAATATACTGATTGTTAGCGCTTACTGATACGCTGCTACCTAACAATTGAAGTGCCTTACTCATTTCTTCGGCTGAGCGCTGCTCGGTCGACTCGCCAAGCATGCTAGCAACTAAAGATGCAGTCCCTGCTTTATCTTTACTTTCGTAATAATGACCGGCAGGAATTTTGATCAATAATGATGTTGTTGGTGTTTCGGTACTTTGAGTGCCTAATATCTTAATCCCGTTTAGCGTTTCTTGTTGCCACATTTGAGGCACTGAAACTGGAGCATTAGCTCCCGCAATAGGCATTTTGCTTCGGTCAAATGAATCTTTCGCTTTACGCAACGCCAGATCATCGACTGAAAGGTTGGATTCCTCAGCCAATTGGCGAATACCCGGTTTAAAATTATCAGCATGTGCGATCGCTTCTATTTTTCCAGTGGGCACAATACTCATTATGACCGCATGAGAACTTTTAATATATTGCTTAAAAACACGATCGACGTCTTCTTTTGTAACATTGGCATATCGTGTAATATCTTGCTCAATATAATTAGGATTACCAGTAAAAGTTTGATTGGCCGCTAACTGACTGACTTTTCCGCTAACGCTCTGCATGCCAAAAATAAACGACGCTTCCATTTGCGCTTTGGCTTTGGCCAAATCGTCAGGCTCTACACCCCGTCTTTCAAATTCAAGTAACGAGTCCCGCATGATTTTTTCCAAATCGGCAAGCGATTTTCCAGATGCTGGATGAGGTAAAGCAAACATACTAAAAGTACATGATAACTCTGCACAAGGATGGATGACTGACGCTTGAACTGCCAACTGATTTTTTACCAGGTTTTTGTAAAACAATGACGTTTTACCGCCACCTAAAATTTGAGCAAGCAGATCAAGTGGCGCTTCATCGGCATGACGATGACTAACCGTAGGAAAGCTCATATAAACCAACGGAAGATGCACATTATCTTCCATTGAAATATAGCGATCAGCGTCTAAAGTTACGACTGATTTTTCCGGCATATTAACCTCTGGCCCCTTTGGGATAGAGCCAAAATATTTTACCGCCAACTCTAAAGTTGATTTTATATCGATATCGCCGCCAATAGTCACCGTCGCGTTATTTGGTCCATACCATTTCAAGAAAAAACTTTTTAAATCGTTGACGTTGGCACGATTAAGATCTTCCATAAAGCCAATTACCGGCCAGGAATAAGGATGTCCGACAGGATAAAGCGCTTCTGATACGCGTTCATTTAATCGGCCGTAGGGACGATTATCCACCCGTTGTCCACGTTCGTTTTTTACCGTCTCACGCTGTACTTCAAATTTTTTCTGGGTGACTGCATCAACTAAAAACCCCATTCTGTCGGATTCTAACCACAGCATTTTTTCCAGTTGATTGGCCGGAACCGTTTCAAAATAATTCGTTCGATCAGTATTAGTGGTGCCATTCATAGTGCCACCTGCTTCGGTGATTATTTTGAAGTGTTGTTCATCTTCAACATTTTCCGAACCTTGAAACATCATATGTTCAAAAAAGTGGGCAAAACCCGACTTACCTAACTCTTCTCTTGCGGAGCCAACGTGATAGGTCACATCCACATGAACAAGAGGGTCCGAGTGGTCCTCGTGCAAAATTAAGGTCAAACCATTATCTAACTTATATTTTTTATAGGGGATCAGGGTTTTGCCAGTCTCCCCTTTCACTTCCTCCAACAACCGAACTCCCGCAACCGTAGAATTGGTGTCCGGTATCGCGGCTTGTTCACTGGGAGTACATCCCCATACTAAAGCGATGATTAATGGTAAGGTAAGACGTTTCACTTATTTCTCCTTAAGATAATTTCAATGATATTAGTTTAATGCTGCTAAACAATTCGAGTAATAGGATGGGGGTGACTCTATCTCATCAGGATAGTATTTGAAACACAACGATTTACGATCGAGGCAATTTGATCCACTTAAAATGTAACCTAGTAATACAAAACAATCGACCAAATGGTTACCATCAACAATATTGATACAAACACAATCGCCGAACCAATATCTTTTGCCCTGCCGGAAAGTTCATGATAATCATCACTGATCCGGTCTACCACCGCTTCCAGCGCAGAATTGACTAACTCGGCGATAACGATTAGAAACAACGGCAAAATCAACCAAAGTAATTCAGACTGACTCTCTGCTAAATAAAACGCTAAAGGCACAGCCAGCAACACCAAGATCAATTCTTGTCGAAATGCCGCTTCATGTTTCCAGGCAGCTAATAATCCTTGCCACGAATATTGAGTGGCTTTTAATATTCTTGCGATACCTGTTTTATTGGGTTTTGCCATTCTTGATTACTTCCTTTTCGGCTTTTACAATTTGTTTAACATCTTCAAGTAGTTTTTTGGCATCATAAACAATTCCATCTTTGATAGTATATTTAACGCCGCCTACAGTGATTGGTTTGTTATTTTCGTCTAACTTAACATGACCCGTTCCGTATAGCGCTTTAAAGTTAGCTAATGGGTTTTCTTTAACCACCACTAGATCAGCAAGTTTACCGATAGCGATTGACCCTATTTCATCCTCCATCCCTAGAGCTTGCGCACCATTGATAGTGGCTGATTTGATGACTTCCAAAGGATAAAAACCGGCTTCCTGTAAAAGTTCTAATTCACTGATAACCAAAACCATAGGTCTTGTAAATAAAACCTGAATCACTACCTGTTGTAAAGCTCGTTAACCCAGTTGTGTGACAGATAGAAGATGCAACTGAATAACCGTTGCCCTTAACAATCAACCCCTTTAAGAGTGAAGAATTTTTTCAATCTGACAAGTATATGAAGCTTTGTCTGTTTAGATTTTGTAAAGGAGCAGAAGCTTTGATCAAATGTCATAGGTAAATCAAGAATCATCTTGACTGTGGTCCAACTACGACTCCTTATTGCAGCATTC
>Ga0316205_10002017_pt1 | contig 22627 bp, 22 predicted proteins | sample 3monthpyrite_MG_FD_204941 | JGI IMG/M metagenome (GOLD analysis project Ga0316205, IMG submission 204941) | Microbial mat bacterial communities from mineral coupon in-situ incubated in ocean water Damariscotta River, Maine, United States -... | ecosystem: Environmental > Aquatic > Marine >... | reverse complement strand
CGCGCATCGAGTTTTCGGCCTGCCAGATCAATATGGTGCCCGCCTCTCCGGGCAAGGCCGACCGCTTGCGCGCCGCCCTTTCGGGTGGCAATATTACGCTTTATGTGAATATGCACGAAGCCGAAATATTATGCGGCGCAAGCCTTGCCGATAGCATGGTTGCGGCCAAAGCCCTGTGCGCGCTCGGGGCTGCCCGCGCTATTGTTACCGATGGCCCGCGCATGGCCTGCGTGAGCGACGGAGATACCATAGCCGCCCTTACCCCGCCCGAAACCAATGCCCATAGCACCACCGGTGCAGGTGATGTGTTTTTGGCCGCGCATATTGCGGCTGGCGGCCCAAATGCCACCCCGCAAAGCCGCTTGCAAGCCGCCATTGATGCCTCTTCCCGCCACATAACCCGAAAGATATCATGACCGCCCCACTCAAATATTCAGCCGAAGTGCTGACCGCCCGCGCCTCTGGCCAGCCCGTTGTTGCGCTCGAAAGCACCATAATCACCCACGGCATGCCCTACCCGCAAAACGTAGAAACCGCAGAAATGGTCGAGGCCGATATCCGCACGGCAGGCGCTGTGCCCGCCACCATCGCCATCATGGGCCGGCATATTCATATCGGCCTCGAGCCAAGCGAACTGCAAACACTGGCCAAGGCCAAAGACGTCGCCAAGCTCAGCCGCGCCGACCTCGCCTTTGCGATTTCCAATGGCCAAACCGGGGCCACCACGGTAGCGGCCACCATGATCTGTGCGCATCTGGCGGGCATTCAGGTTTTTGCCACCGGCGGCATTGGCGGCGTGCATCGCGGCGCTGCCGAGAGCTTTGATATTTCGGCCGATCTGGAAGAACTGGCGCAAACCCCGGTTACCGTAGTGGCTGCGGGCGCAAAAGCCATTTTGGACCTGCCAAAAACCATGGAAGTGCTGGAAACCCGCGGCGTGCCGGTTATTGCCTTCGGGCAGGATATGCTGCCCGCCTTCTGGTCACGCAGCAGTGATCTGCCCGCCCCCCTGCGCGCTGACAGCGCCGTCGAAATAGCTGCCGCCCATACTATGCGGGCCCGGCTTGGCCTGCCCGGCGGCCAGCTCATTGCCAACCCCATCCCCGCCGAGGCCGAAATTCCTGCCGATGTGCTGCGCCCGCATATCGAGCAGGCGCTGGCCGAGGCTTTGGCCGCCGGCATTGCCGCCAAATCGGTTACGCCGTTTTTGCTCAATCGTATTTTCGAACTGACAAACGGGGCCTCGCTCACCGCCAATATCGCCTTGGTGCGCCACAACGCGCGCCTTGCGGCCAAGATCGCCCGCGCCTTAACGCTTGATTGATCGCGCCATAGTGCCTAATTCTTTAACCTGACACTTCATTAAGGTATTCCATGGCCAAAAAGACCGTAAAAAAACGCAAAAAACCCTCGTTTTTTCATCGCTTCCGGACGAATTTTTTCACCGGTGCGGTGATCGTTGGCCCGGTATTGCTGACCTTTTATCTGATCTGGTGGGCGATCAACCTGGTTGATGGCATGATCGTGCCATGGGTGCCCAAGGTTTATAACCCGTCAACCTATCTCGGGGTTGATATCGCGGGTTTCGGTGTGATCGTGTTTTTGATCTTTACCGCCGGAGTTGGCGCCCTGACCAAGGGGCTTTTTGGCCGTCAGTTGCTAAAACTGGGCGAAAATATGGTTGACCGGATGCCGGTGGTGCGCAGCATTTATAACGCCCTCAAGCAAATTGCCGAAACCGTGCTCAGCCAAAGCAGCAATTCGTTTCAAAACGCCTGCCTTGTTCAGTATCCGCGCGAAGGCGTCTGGGCGATTGCCTTTGTCTCTACCGAAACCAAGGGCGAAGTGCTTGAAAAAATGCCGCATGATCAAATGCTGTCGGTTTTCCTGCCCACAACCCCGAATCCGACTTCCGGATTTTTGCTTTTTGTGCCGCGGCAGGATGTAATGCTGCTGGATATGACCGTGGAAGAAGCGGCAAAACTGATTATCTCGGCCGGGTTGGTAACACCGCCATCCGCCGCCGAATTGGCTGCGAACAAAAAACCCGCACCCATTAAATGATTGCTGCCCTTGTCACCGGTTTTTTGTCTTCTTTTGCGCTGATCCTTGCAATTGGCGCCCAAAACGCCTTTGTGCTCAGGCAGGGTATTTTACGGCAGCATGTGTTTTCAGTGGTGCTCACCTGCGCGCTTTCCGATGCGGTTTTGATCCTGCTCGGGGTGGCCGGATTCGGCAGCCTTATATTGATTTTCCCCGATTTGCCGCAGATTATGCGGGTTGGCGGCGCGGTTTTTTTAACCGGTTACGGTGCCCTGCGTTTTCGGGCTGCGTGGAACGGAAACAGCCATCTCAGCCTCACCATTTCCGGCGGCTCGCGGCGCAAAACCGTGCTGATATGCCTGGCGCTTACATGGCTCAACCCGCATGTCTATCTTGATACCTTGGGTTTGCTCGGTGCCATTTCCACACAGTTTTTACCTATTTCTGAAAAGGTGGCTTTTGGATTTGGCGCGGTTTCTGCATCATTTTTGTTCTTTTTTACATTGGGTTATGGGGCTAAGTTCATCTCACCCATTATGCAATCTGCGCGCGCATGGCAGGTATTAGATGTAGCGATTGGTTTATTGATGTGGGCGCTGGCGCTGGCACTGATTCTCGGAATCTAGGCCTGAGTCTGCGCGTGAAGGCTGATTCTTCCGCCCCATCCACAAATATGTGCCTAAATTGTCACACTCTTAAGGTGGATTCGAGCTTGGGACCATAAGATATCCATTTATAACGGTTTTTTGAAATAATTCTCTTGGCGCAATGGCACAATCGCCGTATAAAGGATTCACTGCTCGATAGGTTTCTTGCCTGTATGAAACCTGCCTCAAGACTTAGCGCCCTCCTTGTGAGGGCGTTTTTTTTTGCGTTTTCGTTTCTGTTATAAACTCTTGTCATAAAACTGTCGCAGCCATGTCGTATCCTACCTTGGTCAACCGGGGGAACGGCCATGCGCATATTGATTCTGAGCACCAAAAACGCGGCGCGCTCCATCCTTCTCGAGAGTATTTTCAACCGGTTTGGTGACGGGCGGATCGACGCAATTTCAGGCGGCACGGCACCGGCCCAAAACCTTCATGCCACAACGCTATTGCTGCTGGCGGCCAAAGGTTTTTCTGTTGAAAATCTTCGCCCCGAAAACGCAGCCAATTTCACGGCACCGGGCCTTGCCGCGCCAGCGGCGGTGATCACCCTGAGCGCCAGTGCCCGCGATTCAATGCCGACATGGCAAAGCGCCCCGCCCACCGCCCATTGGGGCATTGAAAACCCGGCAGCCTATAGCGGGCCAAATGAAACCGGCAAAGCCGCGTTTGAGGTGGCCTATTCGGTACTGATGGCGCGGGCCAAAGCATGGCTTTCGCTTGATTTCGAGCGTTTGAGCGCCGCTGACCGCCAACATCATTTAACCCGCATCGGTGAGTCTAGTCTTGTGATGTGACCCAGAGAATGAGCGCATCTTCGGCGCTGGTTGAGATCAGGTTATGGCCCATGGTGGCGTCGTAATAGGCGCTGTCACCCGCGCTCAGGCGCACCGGCGCATAAAATTCGGTATAAAACTCCACCTCGCCCGACAGCACATAAAGCAGCTCTTCGCCATCATGGCGCACCCAGCCGTCAAAATCGTCAAAATGGCGGGCCCGCACCGTGGCGCGGTAGGGCAACATGCTTTTATGGGTAATGTCGGCGGCTATAATCTCGTGCTCATAGGTAGCGGTAACCAGCCCCCGCCCCGCGCCGGCCCGCGTAATGGCACGGCGCGCCAGCATTTTTCCGGATTTAGGTGGGGTAAACAGCTGCGGCACCGAAATGCCGAGCCCCGAAGCCAGCTTGCGCACCGCTTCAAATGTCGGCGACATCTGTCCGTTTTCGATTTTGGATAAGGTAGAGCGCGCCAAACCGGCCTCTTGCGCCGCGCGCTCCAGCGTCCATTTCCGCTCCTGGCGCAGGGTGCGCACCCGGGCACCAAGGTCGAGCTGGGCCGGAGTTTCGCGGGCGTTTTTCTCGCGGGTGATGGAAAGAACAGATAATTCAGACATTGGCAACTTTCAAAACTTCAGGCGATTATGCCCGAAAACCGCGCCAAACAACAAGGGGTGATCAGCCCTTGCACCTTACCATGATATTGGGCAAAGTGTCGCGAAACGGAGAAACCCATGACAAGCATCGACATTATTTCAGACCCGATCTGCCCTTGGTGCTATATTGGCAAAACCCGCTTTGAGGCCGCGCTGGCCCAGCGGCCCGACCACGGCCTGACCATAAGCTGGAAGCCCTTTCAACTCAACCCGACCATGCCGGAGGAAGGCATGGACAGGCGCGAGTATCTGGAGCGCAAGTTTGGCGGGCCGCAAGGCGCGCAGCAGGTTTACAGCGATATTGTCAAAACCGCCGAATCAAACGGGCTGTTTATTGATATTGACCGGATCAAACGCACCCCGAACACCATAAATGCCCACAGGCTTATCCACTGGGCCGAGGCCGAGGGTGTGCAAAATGCCGTGGTTGCCGCGCTTTTCATCGCCTATTTTCAAGAGGGAAAGGACATTTCGGACCTCGAAACCCTCGCTGAGATCGGCGAAAAAGCAGGGATGGACCGCGCCGTGCTGGCGCGCCTTCTGGCCTCGGATGCCGATAAGGAAGCCACGCGCCGCGAAGATGAAAAAGCCCGCCAAATGGGGGTGCAGGGCGTGCCCACCTTTTTGATCGACGGGCAATATGTGGTCACCGGCGCCCGCGACACCGCCTTTTGGGTAGACCTGATTGACGAAATTAGCGCCATCAAAGCTACTGCCGAATGAACCCGCGCTTTATTGTGCTTGTCGCCCTGCTGACCTCTCTCATGGCGCTTGGAACCGATGCGATGCTGCCCGCCCTGCCGGAAATTGGCGCGGCACTGGGTGTTGTTGATGCCAATAACACCCAGTTGATGGTGTCGGTATTTTTTCTTGGTGCCGGTATCGGGCAGCTCATGTTTGGCCCGTTTTCAGATTACCTCGGGCGTAAATCCACCATTCTGTTCGGATTGGTGTTGTTTTTGATCGGCAGTCTGGTTTCCTATTTTGCCCAGAGTTACGAGATCATGCTGGCCGGGCGGCTTTTGCAGGGTTTTGGCGTGGCCGGGCCGCGCATTGGCAGCATGGCCATGGTGCGTGATCTTTACAAGGGCCGCGAAATGGCGCGGGTTATGTCTTTTGTGCTGGTTGTGTTTATTCTGGTGCCTGCCATTGCCCCGCTCATGGGGCAGATCGTGATGCAGCAATTTGGCTGGCGCTCGATTTTTCTTGCCTATATTCTGGCCACTACCGTGGCTTTTTTCTGGATGACCCTTGGCCAGCGCGAAACCCTTTCGGATGAAAACCGGCACCCCTTTACGTGGTTTGATTTGTGGCAGCGCATTCGCACCGTGCTCACCAACCGCCAAACCATGGCCTTTTCGTTTGTAGCCGGGCTTACCTTTTCCTCGCTTGTGGTCTATCTCAGCTCTGCCCAGCAGATATTCCATGATATTTTTGACACAGGCGCGCTATTTCCGCTGTTTTTTGCCATTATGGCGCTGGCTATTGGCGCGTCTTCCTTTGCCAATGCCCATATGGTGATGAAGGTCGGGATGCAGAAGCTCGTCACCTCTGCGCTATTTGCGATGGTTTTCCTTTCCGTGGTTTATTTGCTGCTTATAACCTTGTTGCCGCAAGCCGAGATTTTGCCGGTGTTTCTGGCGTGGGGTGTGCTGACCTTTTTTACGGTCGGGTTGCTTTTTGGCAATCTGAATGCGCTGGCCATGGAGCCGATGGGCAAAAATGCCGGTGTGGCGGCGGCGGTTATCGGCGCGATGACAACGCTGGTTGGTGTCGGGGCCGGGGTGCCGCTGGCCCGGCTTTATAACGGCACCACCACCCCTTTGGTAGCCAGCTTTTTACTGCTCGGGGTGCTCAGCCTAACTGGCATGTATTATGGCACCAGATTGCGCCAGCCACGCCTGCAATAGCAGCCCTTATTGCCTGGCAGATTTGGCCAGATCCTGCGCGATGGAAAACGCGCCCTTGATTTTGGCGGCATTGTTTGGCCAGTCGCGCCGCACCACAATTTTGTTATCCCGCACTTTGGCATGGCCATTTTGCGCGTGGATAAAATCAACCAACCCGGCCGGATTGGCGAATTTGTCGTTATGAAACTGGATGGTGGCCCCTTTGGGCCCGCCATCGAGCTTGGCAATGCCCGCCTTGCGGCAGGCGGTTTTGATGCGCACGATATTCATCAGCGTGGTTACCTCACGCGGGAGCTTGCCAAACCGGTCGATCAACTCGGCGGCAAAACCCTCAAGCTCGACCTTGCTGCTAAGCCCGCTCAAGCGCCGGTAAAGCCCGAGGCGCACATCAAGATCAGCCACATAATCATTCGGTATCAACACCGGCACACCAAGGTTTATCTGCGGTGCCCAGTGCGCGTCGGTGTCTGATAGCCCCTCAAGCTCGCCTGCCTTCATTTTGGCAATCGCCTCTTCCAGCATCTCCTGATAAAGCTCATAGCCAACCTCGCGCACCTGCCCTGATTGCTCGTCGCCCAAAATATTGCCGGCCCCCCTGATATCAAGGTCTTGCGAGGCAATGGTAAAGCCCGCGCCGAGGCTATCAAGCGAGCCCAACACCTTGAGCCGCTTTTCAGCCTGCGGGGTGAGCGGCTTGCGCGGTTTGGTGGTGAAATAGGCATAAGCCCGGATTTTAGCGCGCCCTACCCGCCCCCTTATCTGGTAAAGCTGGCTGAGCCCGAACATATCGGCGCGGTGCACAATAAGCGTATTGGCTGCCGGAATATCCAGCCCGCTTTCCACAATAGTGGTGGCCAGCAGCACATCATATTGGCCGTCATAAAAGGCGTTCATCTTGTCATCAAGCTCACCGGCTGCCATTTGGCCATGGGCGACCGTGAATTTCACCTCCGGCACCTGCTCGCGCAGAAAATCCTCGATATCGGCAATATCCTTCACCCGCGGCACCACATAAAAGCTCTGGCCGCCGCGATAATGCTCGCGCAGCAAAGCCTCGCGGATGGTAACCTGATCAAACTCTGAAACAAAGGTGCGGATGGCGAGACGATCCACCGGTGGTGTGCCGATCAGGCTAAGCTCGCGCACGCCCGAAAGCGCAAGCTGCAAGGTGCGCGGAATAGGTGTGGCGGAAAGCGTGAGCACATGCACTTCGGAGCGAAGCTCCTTGAGCCGCTCTTTATGCACCACACCAAATTTCTGCTCCTCGTCGATCACGATCATGCCGAGATTGCCAAACCGGATGTTTTTGGCCAAAAGCGCATGGGTGCCGATCACGATATCTACCTCGCCCCGCGCCAGCCCCTCGCGGGTTTTGGCCATTTCCTTGCTGCCAACAAAGCGCGACATTTGCCGCACCTGCACCGGCAGGCCCCTGAACCGGTCGGCAAAGCTTTTATGGTGCTGGCGCGCCAAAAGCGTGGTCGGGGCAATGATCGCCACCTGCACGCCCGACATTACCGCCACAAAGGCGGCCCGCATGGCCACCTCGGTTTTGCCAAAACCGACATCGCCGCAAATCAGCCTGTCCATCGGGCGGCCCGAGGCCATATCGGCGAGCACATCCTCGATGGCGTTGAGCTGGTCATCGGTTTCGGAATAGGGAAAACGAGCGCAAAATTCGGCCCACAGCCCCTCGGGCGGGGTAAAAACACGGCCTTTGCGCAGGGCGCGCTCGGCAGCTACCCGAATGAGCTTATCCGCCATTTCGCGGATGCGCTCCTTCAGCTTGGCCTTTTTGGCCTGCCACGCGCCGCCGCCCAAACGGTCCAGCATACCTTCTTCATGGCCATAGCGTGATAGCAGCTCGATATTTTCTACCGGCAGATAAAGCCTTGAACTTCCGGCATATTCCAGCGCAATACACTCATGCGGCGCCCCTGCCGCAGCAATGGTTTCCAAGCCCTGATAGCGCCCGATACCGTGATCGATATGCACCACAAGGTCGCCCGGCGTCAGCGATTGCGCCTCGGTTAAATAATTTTCGGCCTTGCGGCGCTTGCGGGTTGGGCGGATCAGGCGGTCGCCCAGAATATCCTGCTCGGAAATAACCGTTAGCCCGTCGGCTTCAAAGCCCTCGTCCAGCCCCCATATCGCGAGGCTCAGCGCGCCTTTTCCGCGGTCCTGAAAGTGGTCGATATTCTTGAAGTCACGCACCCCGGCATCGTTCAGCAATTCGGCAAAACGCGCGCGCGAGCCTTCGGAAAAGCTGGTCAGGATCACATGGCTGGATTTAAGTTTTACCTTAATGTAATCAGCTAATGCACCGAAAAGGCTCACTTCTTCCTGCTGGCGCTCGGGCGCAAAGCTGCGGCCGGCGCGGCCACCCATATCCACCACCCCGGGGCCGCTTGGCTGTGGGCCAATGGAAAGCTGGCGCAGCGGGTGGCTGGCCAATTCAGCCTCAAAACCGGCGGGATCAAGGTAAAGCAGAGCCGGGGGCACCGGCTTATATACCGTCGCCATATGGGATTTTTCGCCCAGCGCGGCTTTGCGGGTCCGGTATTGCTCTGAAATACTTTCCCAGCGCGCATCTGCCTGCGCGCCTATCTGCGCCGCCATCACCACCGGCGCGCCTTTTAAATAGGCAAACAAAGTGTCGAGATGGTCATAAAAATAGGGCAGCCAATGCTCCAGCCCTTGGTGTTTGCGCCCTTCCGATACCGCCTCATATAGCGGGTCATCGCGCCCTGCCGCGCCAAATTCGTGCCGATAGGCCGAACGGAAACGCTGGATGCTGTCGGCGTCCAGCACCACTTCGGAAACCGGCGCCAGCTCGATGCGCTTGATGTTTTCAATGGTGCGCTGGGTGGCGGGGTCAAACCGGCGGGCAGCGTCCAGCACATCGCCAAACAGATCAAGCCGGATCGGGCCGGTATCGCCGGGCGGGTAAATGTCGATCAAGCCGCCACGCACCGCAAAATCACCCGGTTCCATCACGGTGGGCGCGCGTGAAAACCCCGCGCGCTCAAGATAGGCATAAAGCGCGTTTACATTGATCTGCTTGCCAACCTCGGCGGTAAAGGCAGCGGCCGACACCACCGCTCGGCTCGGCACTTTTTGCAGCGCGGCATTCAAGGTGGTAAGCACCGCGCAAGCGCCGCTGAAACCCCGGGCGAAAGACGCAAGGAAGGCCATGCGGCGCGCCGAAACATCGGCATTGGGCGATATCCGGTCATAGGCCAGGCAATCCCAAGCCGGAAACTCGAATACCGGCAGGCCGGGCTGGAAAAATCCGAGCGCCTCGCGCATCGCCGCCATTTGCCGGTCATCCCGCAGAATGCACAGCACCGGCCCGCCCGCACGGGCAACCGTATCGGCCAGAATGCGGGCATCATACCCGCCCGGGGCGCCACCAACCCTGACGCGCCCAACTGGAAATGGCCGGCTCATTGATAAGCGGGGGCGAACGCGCCGGAGGGCAGAAAATAGTTGTTCAGCAAAATATAATGATACACCGCCGCTATCGAAGCTAAAACAATGGCCGCCATTCCGATGACCTGATTCCAGACACGGCGGCGGCGCAGGGCTTTGCGCAATTCGTCACCCTGCAATGCCTCGGCCTGAATACGGTAGGCCAGCTTCACGGTAAAGACCGAGGTAAACAGCAAAGGCGCGGCGAGCAGGAAAAACGCCTGCGCCAGCTCATAGCCCTGATAAAAGCCCCAACCGCCGATCAGCGACAGCACAAAGCCGACAAAGGCAATAAAAAACACGCCGCCACGGTCAAAATAATAGATGAGGCGGCGGGCATTGATATGGGCCTGCAGGTCACAATGTTCAGCAAAATCACCGCCCATACGGTCCGCTTGCCGGATGGCGTCATAGGGCACGCCCAGAGTCCAGTGCGCGGTCATAGACCAGGCCACCACGGTAATGATCCAATACCAGATATTCCAGAAGCTGGTTGTTTCTATCAGGGAAAAGCCGAGCATAAATTGTTCCAGATGCGAGAAGCATAAACTAGGGGTTTACCGCGAAATTGCAACCGCTTGTTGCGCTGTTTTTACTTGAGGCAGGGGCAAGGAATGTGGCAAGGCTGGAAAGAACCCGAAATTCAAGGATGCCTCATGCCCAGCCCGCTCGCCCCCTTCCCGCTCAACCGCTCCCGCCGCCTGCGCGCCCATGGCTGGATCCGCGATATGGTGGCCGGGGCAGCCCTGACAGCGGATGACCTGATCTGGCCGATTTTTGTGCGCGAAGGCGAAGGCGTGGTGGAACCGGTGGCCAGTATGCCCGGGGTAAACCGGCTTTCGGTTGATGAAGCGGTAAAGGCGGCCAACGAAGCAGCGGCGCTTGGCATTCCCTGCATCGCGCTTTTTCCCTATACCGAGGCCAAGGATAAAAACCCGGAATGTTCCGAGGCGTTCAACCCTGAAAACCTTGTCAACCGCGCCACCCGCGCCATAAAGGCCGCGGTGCCCAATATCGGCATCATGCTCGATGTGGCGCTGGACCCCTATAATTCTGACGGGCATGACGGCTTTGTGCGTGACGGGGTGATCGTGAATGACGAAACCCTGATCGCGCTGGAAAGCCAGGCGCTGGTGCAGGCAGAAGCCGGAGCCGATATTTTGGGGCCGTCGGATATGATGGACGGGCGAATCGGTATAATCCGGCAAGCACTGGAAGCCCATGATTTCAGCGATGTTGCTATCATGGCCTATTCGGCCAAATACGCCAGCGCCTTTTATGGCCCGTTTCGGGATGCCGTGGGGGCCACGGGAGCGCTGAAAGGGGATAAAAAAACCTACCAGATTGATGCCCGCAACAGTGATGAGGCCCTGCGCGAAGTGGCGCGCGACCTTGCCGAGGGCGCTGATATGGTCATGGTCAAACCCGGCATGCCCTACCTTGATATTTGCCAAAGGGTGAAGGCAAAGTTTCGGGCGCCTACATTTGCCTATCAGGTATCGGGCGAATATGCGATGATCGCCGCAGCAGGCGGCAATGGCTGGATTGACGAGGAAAAAGCCATGCTGGAATCGCTGGTCGCGTTCAAGCGTGCGGGCTGTGACGGGGTGCTAAGCTATTTCGCCCCGCGTGTGGCCGCGCTTTTGGCGGAGTAGCGCCTATATTTGCGCCGACCCTAGCACATATTGTGGTTACATGCTAAACAGGGCCCAACCGGCACCAGACCGGATGATGGCAGTATTTAGCAGGAGAAACCCATGAAAAACCTTACAAGACGCAGCTTTGTTGTGTCCGGCTCGTTATTGCTGGCCGGGTGTGCAGGCGATGGCCGTGTAACAGGCTCGGCCAACCAGATCGACGGTTTTGTTGAAAACGCGCTCAATGAAATGTATACAACCTTTCCGGGATCACGGGAATTCGCGGCACGGGCGGCAGGCATGCTGGTGGTGCCCAATGTTACCAAAGCCGGGCTGTTTTTAGCTGGCTCTTATGGTGAAGGTGCGTTGATCATTGGCGGCGCAACCGTTGAATACTATTCCTTTGCCTCGGCTTCCTTTGGCCTTCAAATCGGCGCCCAGCAATCGCGGCAGGTGCTGTTTTTCATGACCAAAGAAGTTTTGCGTGATTTTCGCACCAGCGACGGGTTCGAGCTCGGGGTGGATGCCGAATATGCCCTGCAGGAAGAAGGCGGCAGCATCGGGCTGACCTCGACCACGTCCAACAAACCGATTTTGGGCATTGTCTTTGGCCAGCGCGGGTTTTTGGCCGGGGCCAGCCTTGAAGGAGCCAAGTATTCGCGGCTTATCCGCTAGGGCGTGTTTTCCGACAGGGGTTTCTGAAATCTGCGGTGCCAATATGCTCGGCACCGCCCAAATTCCTAGCTATCCAGCGCCCGTAGCCGGCGGATAAGGCTGGAGGTATCCCAGCGGTTGCCGCCAAGGTTTTGCACGTCTTTATAATACTGGTCAATCAGCGCCGTGCCCGGCAGGCTGGCCCCGTTATTCTCGGCTTCCTCAAGGCAGATATTGAGGTCTTTGCGCATCCAGTCCACAGCGAAGCCGTAGTTGAACTCATCAGCCAGCATGGTTTTGTAGCGGTTTTCCATTTGCCAGCTACCCGCCGCGCCTTTGGAGATCACGTCGACAACAGCCTCGCCATCCAGCCCGGCTTTCTGGGCAAAGTGCAGCCCCTCCGAAAGCCCTTGCAAAAGCCCAGCAATGCAAATCTGGTTGACCATTTTTGTAAGCTGGCCCGCGCCGCTTGGCCCCATCAAACGGCAGGATTTGGCAAATGCGCCGATCAGCGGTTCGACCTTGGCATATGGCGCTTCATCGCCGCCGCACATCACGGTAAGCACCCCGTTTTCAGCCCCGGCCTGCCCGCCTGAAACCGGGCCGTCAACAAATTCAATGCCCATTTCGGCGGCTTTTGCATAAAGCTCGCGGGTCACATTTGCCGAAGCGGTTGTATGGTCCACAAAAATGGTGCCTTTATCCATGCCGGCAAGCGCGCCTTCTGCCCCGCGCACCACCGAGCGCAGATCATCATCATTGCCAACGCAGGCAAAAACCACCGCGGCTCCGGCCGCAGCCGCGCGCGGGGTTGCTGCCATGCTGCCGCCATGCTCGGCCACCCATGCCTCGGATTTGCTGACCGTGCGGTTATAAACACAAACCTCGTGCCCGGCGGCAGCAAGGTGCCCCGCCATCGGATATCCCATCACACCCAAGCCCAAAAATGCCAGTTTTGCCATATCTTCTCTCCTGTCATGTTGCTCATATCCCAATGGCCTGCTATCAGCGCAAGGTCAAGCAAGGATCGGATTCTCACCCTATGACCAAGGCATTTCGCTGGATATTTGGCGGTTTTGTGGCGCTGCTTCTTGTGGCCGGAATCGCGGCGGGCTTTGTCTATTATCTCGCCTCGCGCTCGCTGCCCGCCTATAGCGGTGATTACGCGGGCATGGCGGTTAGCGCGCCGGTTGAGATTGTGCGCGACAGCTATGCGGTGCCGCATATTTTTGGTGAAACCGACCCCGATGTGCTGTTTGGCCTCGGCTTTGCCCATGCCCAAGACAGGCTGTGGCAGATGGAGCTGATGCGGCGCACCGCGCAGGGCCGGCTTTCCGAGATGTTCGGGCCCGAAACGCTGAAAACCGACGAATTGATGCGGGCGCTGGATATTTATGATATTTCAAAACGGGCGGTGGCCTACCAATCGCCCGAAACCCTGGCCCTGCTGGAGGCCTATGCCGCCGGGGTGAATGCCTGGGTCAACACTGTGCGCACCGAAGCGCTGGGGCGCGGCGCGCCGGAGTTTTTTCTTTATGACAACGCCATTGCCCCCTGGACCCCTGCCGACAGCATTGCCCTGATCAAGCTCATGGCCCTGCAAACAAGCGACAAAGCCAGCCTTGAAGTGCTGCGGGCCAAGCTGTCATTTCGCATTCCGCCCGAACGGGTAAACGATATTTTGCCCGATGCCCCCGAAGTGCCGTCAACCAATGTGCCCTCCTTCACGCGGCTGTTTCCCGATGCATCGCTGCGCATGGCTGCCAACGCGCCGGCCCCGACGCTTTGGCCTATCCCCGATATCGGTCTGGCCGGCGCATCCAACGCTTTCGCTGCCTTGGGCGGGCGCTCGGCCAGCGGTGGCACGCTTATGGCCAATGACCCGCATCTTGGCCTGACAACGCCGGGTATCTGGATGCTGGCGCGGCTGGAACTGAAAAGCGGCGGTGCTATTGGCGCGACCATCCCGGGCATTCCGGCGATATTGATCGGGCGCAATGACGATTTGAGCTGGGGGCTGACCTCGAGCTATCTGGACGATCAGGATCTCTATCTTGAGCGGCTCAACCCGCAAAACCAGTCCGAGTATTTAACCGAAGACGGGGCAACAGCCTTTACCACCCGGCAGACCGTGATTCAGGTCAAGGGCCAGCCGCCCGAAACCCGATTGCTTCGCTGGGCTTCGGGGCGGCCTGTGTTGCCCGGTGATACGTTTGGCACCGGCCAAATTCGCCCCGAAGGGCATGTTTTTTCGCTGGCCTGGACCGGGCTGGTAGAGGCGGATACGAGCGTGCAGGCGGCAATCGGGCTGATGCGGGCGCGCTCGGTTGCGGCGGCGCGCTCGGTGCTGGAAGATGTGGTCGCGCCATCCAATAATGTAACGCTTGCCGACCGGGAAAACATTGCTATTGTTACTGCTGGCCGGGTGCCGAAGCGCAACCCCGAAAATGAAACCAGAGGCCGGATTCCGGCGCAGGGCTGGCTGGAGGTGAACGCATGGCAGGGTTTTTACCCCTTTGCGCAAAACCCCTCGGTCCAAAACCCCGAAAGCGGGGTTGTGGTCAATACCAACAATGCCCTGCCCACCGGGGCTTTCCCCGAACATTTCAGCTTTGACTGGGGGGATACCCAGCGGATCATCCGCGCCACCGATCTGCTCAACAGCCGCCAGTTTCACACCCAAAACAGCTTCACCGCCATTCAAACGGATACGGTCTCGATTTCGGCGCGGATATTGCTGCCGCTCATTGGCCAGGAGCTTTGGTTTGCCGATCAAGACGCCGCCCCGGGCACGCAGGGGGCGCGCCGCCGCGAGGCGCTTGACCTGTTGTCGAAATGGAACGGCAATATGGGCCAGCACGACCCCGAACCGCTGATCTATGCCGCATGGGTGCGCGCCCTGCAGCGCCGCCTGATCGCCGACGAGCTTGGCCAGCTGGCGGGCAATGTCACCCGCGTCAATCCGCTCTTTATCGAGCGGGTGTATCGAAACATCGACGGTGCCGGTATCTGGTGTGATTTCGGACCGAGCATCGAGCTGGAAACTTGTCGCCAAATTGCCTCGGTGGCGCTGGATGACGCGCTGCAGGAACTGGTGGGCACCTATGGCGACGATATCAACCGCTGGCGCTGGGGCAGTGCGCATATGGCCTTTCAGGAAAGCATCACGCTGGGGAAAATACCGGTAGTGGCATGGTTTGCCAATATCTGGCAGGAAACGCCGGGCGGCGACAATACGATGCTGCGCGGCCAAACCCGCGGCACCGGCAGCGCACCCTATACCAATATCCACGCGGCCGGATTCAGGATGGTGGTGGATTTTGATAACCCCGACAATTCGGTTTATATTTCGGCAACCGGCCAAAGCGGGCATTTCCTCTCCCGCTTTTATGATGATCTTTCGGTGATCTGGCGGCGCTCCGAATATATTTCGATGTCGCTGGATCCGGCCATCGCGCGCGGGGCCCCGGCCGGTATCAGCAATTTACTGCCGGCCCGATAGCGGCGGGCTGGCAGTGAAAAAGGCCAAAAGCCGCATCCACGCTTGAGAATTTCGCGCCTGCGCGCTATCAGGCCCCATCATTCCCGATCAAAAGGCATTGCTATGATTCCCCGCTATTCCCGCCCCGAAATGGTCGCCATATGGTCACCCCAAAGCAAATTCCGCATCTGGTTCGAGATCGAGGCCCATGCCTCTGATGCGCAAGCCAAGCTCGGCGTTACCCCGCAAGCCAATGCCGATGCCTTGTGGAAGGCCAGGGATGTGGAGTTTGATGTGGCGCGGATTGATGAAATTGAAGCCGTAACCAAGCATGACGTGATCGCCTTTTTGACCCACCTTGCCGAAATTGTCGGCAGTGATGAAGCCCGCTTTGTGCATCAGGGCATGACCAGTTCCGACGTGCTCGATACCTGTTTCAATGTGCAACTGGTGCGCGCCACCGATCTTTTGATCAAGGATATGGACGCGCTGCTCAAAGCGCTCAAACGCCGCGCCTATGAGCACAAAAACACGGTGCGCATTGGCCGCAGCCACGGCATTCATGCCGAACCCACCACCATGGGCCTGACCTTTGCCCGCTTTTATGCCGAAATGGACCGCAACCGCGCCCGCCTTTTGGTGGCGCGTGCCGAAATAGCCACCGGTGCCATTTCGGGTGCGGTTGGCACCTTTGCCAATATCGACCCGAGCGTTGAAGAACATGTATGCGCCGCGCTTGGTCTGAAACCCGAGCCGATTTCAACACAGGTGATCCCGCGGGACCGGCACGCCGCCTTTTTTGCCGCACTGGGTGTGGTTGGCAGCTCGATCGAAAATATCGCCACCGAAATCCGCCACATGCAGCGCACTGAAGTTTTGGAAGCCGAAGAGTTTTTCTCCAAAGGCCAAAAAGGCTCGTCGGCGATGCCGCACAAGCGCAACCCCGTGCTGTCGGAAAACCTGAGCGGCCTTGCCCGGCTGGTGCGCATGGCGGTGGTGCCGGCGATGGAAAATGTGACCCTTTGGCACGAGCGCGATATTTCGCATTCCAGCGTCGAGCGCAACATTGGCCCCGATACCACCATCACCCTTGATTTCGCGCTTGGCCGCCTTGCCGGGCTGATTGATAAACTGGTTATTTACCCTGAAAACATGCTGGCTAATATGAACAGGTTCTCCGGCCTTGTGCACTCGCAGCGGGTGCTGCTGGCGCTCACCCAAAAAGGCCTGTCACGCGAAGACAGCTACCGCCTTGTGCAGCGCAACGCGATGCGGGTGTGGGAACAGGGGGCCGATTTTATGACCGAGCTCAAGGCAGACCCGGAGGTGATGGCGGCCATGACAGAAGCCGAAATCGAAGATAAATTCGACCTCGGCTACCATACAAAACACGTGGATACGATTTTTAACCGCGTATTCGGGGCAAAGCAAGTTAGGCGGGGATTGCGCCCCGCCTAACCGTTATTCAGACATAACGACCGGCGCTGTCATCTGATGCAGAATTGTGTTGGTGACACCGCCAAAGGTTTTTTCACGTAAGCGGGATTGGCCAAACGCGCCCATCACCAGCAGATCGGCACCCACATCGGCGATATGGTTGAGGATCACCGTGGCCACACCCACTTCTGGATTGGTGCGCTCAACCACTTTTGCATTGATTCCGTAGCGGGCCAGATGTTCGACAAGGTTTTCCCCTTGCTGACCACCAAATTCGTCACTGCGTTGCTCGGGGTTCACAACCAGCACATCAACCTCGTCGCGGGCCGTGAGCATCGGAATGGCATCGCTCACCGCCCGAACCGCTTTTTTACTGCCATCCCACGCAATGACCGCATGGCGGGTTTTGTGCTCAAACCGGCCAATATAGGGCACCATATATACCGGGCGCCCCGAATGGTGCAAAACCGAATCCAAGAGAGATTCCTGAAACGACCGGCCAGCCGAATCCGGGTCGGCCTGCCCTAAAAAGGTCATATCCGCGTGCCGGGCAAAAAAGGCAAGCCGCCCGGCGGCCTTGGTTGCGGGGCACTTGATGGTCCGCACCTTATACTCTACCCCAGCCTCTTTTGCCGCCGCCTTGAATCTGGCAACAGCGTTATTTGCCGAATTTTCGACCAAAGCTTGCTGTTCTTCGGTAAGGCTGGCAGGAAAATCTATGCCGATATAGGTAGCGATCGTTGACTCGAGCGCCATCGCAATGCCGGTTACGCGCGCACCGTCCCGTTTGGCCAGCGCCAATGCGGCGGCAACCCGCGCGGCGCACACTTCTGTGTTGTCCAAATGGACCAGCACATCTTTATAAGACATATCTCTCTCCTCCAGGTAAATTTGCCTCTTGCTATCAGGTTCTTCGCGCCGCGAGTTGACCTCAATCAATTTCAGGCAATTATTTGCGCGCATAAAAAACCACGCAGCAAACCAGCCTCTGGTGCGGCCGAAAAAAGCGGGCAATGGCTTAATCTTTTATTGCACGCGCTATAAAGTAGGAAACCGGCAAGGCCAAAGCGGCCCCGAGTGCCGCGGCAATGATAATGATTTTATAGGTGTCATATCCGGTGGTAAGCGCAACCAAGATGAATATACCCATCAGGGTTACGCTGGCCATTGGATAGATCATTGATGCAAGTCTCAGCATTCTACGCTCCTGTTTATTGTCCCGGTCAGGGAATTAGGCCAAACCGGGGCGCAGGGCATTGATCGAGATCAACACTAGCCTTGTGTGATTTCCTGCGTGGCCTGCTTGGCGAATTCGGCCAGTTTCGCCCGAATCGTGGCATCATCGGCTTTGTCGCCCAAATCGCCGGTCACTTTGCGGATCACATCTTCATCGCCGGCTTCCTCAAAATCGGATTTGACGACCTCAACGGCATAGGCCGCCGCTGCCTCGTCCGTTTTGCCGAGCAAATCCGCCGCCCAAAGGCCCAGCAGCTTGTTGCGCCGCGCATCTATTTTGAACTGCGTTTCCGCATCATGGGCGAATTTATTTTCAAAAGCGTTTTCACGGTCGTTGAAGGTGGTCATTGATCAGGCTCCTAATGCGTTGCTGTCTTTATTTATCTAACAGTTAGGATGCGGCGCTTTCAAGGGCCACGGGCGCGAATCCTTGCGCTAATTGCGCCCAACCCCTATAGAGCGCCTATCCCCAGCGCCAACTTGCGGAGAACACCGATGTCACGTCGCAAAATGATCTATGAAGGCAAAGCCAAAATTCTGTATGAAGGGCCCGAGCCTGATACGATCGTGCAGTATTTCAAAGATGATGCCACCGCCTTCAACGCCGAAAAGCACGCGGTGATCGATGGCAAGGGCGTGCTCAATAACCGCTTGTCGGAGCATTTCATGACCGGGCTCAACGCCATTGGTGTGCCTACCCATTTCATTCGCCGCCTGAATATGCGCGAGCAACTGGTGCGCGCCGCCGAGATCATTCCGCTGGAAGTGGTGGTGCGCAATATCGCGTCGGGGTCGATGTCCAAACGCCTTGGTATCGAGGAGGGCACGGCCCTGCCCCGCCCGATTGTCGAATTTTACTATAAAGACGATGCCCTCGGAGACCCGATGGTCACCGAAGAGCACGCCATTGCCTTTGGCTGGGCCACGCAGCACGATCTCGATGAAATGATCAGCCTTGCGCTCCGGGTCAATGATTTCCTGTCGGGGGTTATGTTCGGGGTTGGCATCAGGCTGGTTGATTTCAAGGTCGAGATCGGCCGGATATTTGACGGTGATTTCCAGCGCCTGATTGTGGCCGATGAAATCAGCCCCGACAGTTGCCGCCTATGGGATATAGAAACCGGCAAAAAGCTGGATAAAGACGTGTTTCGCAACGATCTCGGCAACCTCGCCGATGCCTATACCGAAGTGGCCACCCGCCTTGGGGTGATGCCCAAAAAATCCGGCTCGGGCAATGGGCCCAAACTGGTGCACTAAGGAGAATAAAATGAAGGCGCGTGTAGATATAACGCTGAAAACCGGCGTGTTGGACCCGCAGGGAAAAGCTATCGAACATGCGCTTGGTGCGCTTGGTTTCGGCGGGGTCGAAGATGTGCGGCAAGGCAAGGTGATAGAGCTTGAGCTGGCTGAAACCGACCCGGCAGCGGCCGAGGCGACCCTGAGGGAAATGTGCGAAAAACTGCTCGCCAACACCGTGATCGAGAATTACAAAATCAAGGTGCTTTAATGGCAAACCCGACGGGAATGGCCGGCCTCTTTTACGCCCGCACCAAGGCCGGAAAAATCGTTCCGGCCCGGCACACGCTTGTTTTGGTCTGGATCGCACCTTTTTTATTTGCCGCCGCCGGGCTGCTTTGGCTGGCAACCAGTTTTTACTGGGTGCTCGGGGCCGAAGAAACCACGGGGACAGTGCTCAATATCAATACATGGGAAGGCGAAATCGCAGGTGACCCCGGCCAAACCCTTTATGCGCCGGTGTTTGGCTATATCTGGAGCGACGGCAGCGAAACCGAAGCGTCGGTAGCCCGGCTTTCGCCTGATTATAATTTCGAGATCGGCTCCACCCATAGCATTTTATTTGATCCAAAGGTCAAGGGAGCCGTCCGCTTTCCGGGCTTTCGCTTCAATTACCTCGGGCCGGTTATCATTCTGGCCATCGGTGCAATGTTTTCCCTTGTCTCGCTTATGCTTTGGATCTGGCTCAAGGCAATGGCGCGGGCCCGGGATAAAAAAGAGGAGGCGCTGCCATGAAATCCGCCGTTATCGTATTTCCCGGTTCCAACTGTGACCGCGACCTTGCTGTCGCGCTGGAGCGCGCTTCGGGCAGGCCCGCGCAGATGGTCTGGCACAAACAGGCCAGCCTGCCCGAGGGGCTGGATGTGGTCGCTATTCCCGGCGGGTTTTCCTTTGGTGATTACCTGCGCTGCGGCGCGATTGCCGCCCGGATGCCGATTATGCGGGCCGTGGTCGAATTCGCCCAAAAAGGCGGCCATGTGCTCGGGGTGTGCAACGGCTTTCAGGTGTTGATAGAATCAGGCCTGCTGCCCGGTGCCCTGATGCGCAATGCCGGGATCAAATTCATCTGCAAAGATGTTGACCTGATCACCGCCAGCAGCAATAGCACCTTTACCAACGGCTTGGCACCGGGTGAGCGCATAACCGTGCCGGTAGCCCACCATGACGGCAACTATATTGCAAACCCGGCGCTTTTGGCCCGCCTGCAGGGCGAAGACCGCATCGCCTTTCGCTATGCCGACAACCCCAACGGCTCGGTGGATGATATTGCCGGTATCCTGTCAGAAAACCGCCGCGTGCTCGGCATGATGCCCCACCCCGAGCGGCTGAACGACCCGGCATTGGGCGGCAATGACGGCAGCAAGGTTTTTGAAAGCCTTATGCGCGGTTTTTCTGTTTCGGCGTAACAACCCCCGCTACATCCAGGTGGAGCGGGAATTTTCCATGCCGGCATAAAGGCGGGCCACCTGCGGGCCATAGCCGTTAAATAACCGGGTTGGCACCTTTTCTTTCTGCCCCAGCGGCCTTTCGGTGGCCTGAGACCAGCGCGGGTGCGGCACTTCGGGGTTCACATTGGCCCAAAAACCAAATTCACGGCGATTAAGTTCTTCCCAAAAGCCGATCGGCCGCTCGGCGGTAAAGCTGATTTTGCTGATCGATTTGATCGACTTGAACCCGTATTTCCAGGGCAGGTGCAGCCGTAGCGGCGCGCCGAATTGCTTGTGCAGCACCTTGCCATATGCCCCGACCACGATCATCGACAAATCATTGGTGGCCTCTGCCATGGTAAGCCCCTCGACATAGGGCCACGGATACCAGCTCGCCCGTTGCTCGGGCGCGGTGGCGGTATCAAAAAAGGTTTCAAACCGTATGTAGCGCGCGTTTGAAAGCGGTGCCGCCAGTGCCACCAGATCCTTCAGCGGAAAGCCGATCCACGGCACCACCATCGACCACGCCTCGACGCAGCGATGCCGGTAAACCCGCTCCTGCATCGGCATCCGGCGCATAAGCTGGTCCACATCAATAGTAATCGGCTGCTCGACCTCACCGTCTATTGTCAGGGTCCAAGGGTCTGATTTCAGCTTTTGGGCCTCGCGGCTAATGGATTTGGATGAGCCGAATTCGTAAAAATTATTGTAGGTGCTGTTGATGGATTCGGGTGTAACAGCACCGGTTTCATGCGGGAAATTGCGGGTTCTGGGCGGCCGTGGTGAAAACACCGCCTCGGCGGGCAATGCCTGTGCAGCACCGCCAATCAGCCCCGCGCCAATGCCTGCGGCGGCCCCGGCCATAAGCTGGCGACGGTTTAAAAACAGCGATTCGTCGGTAGCGTCGGATTCTTTAATCAGCCAGCTTTCACGGCGATGGTAGTGCATATAGCCTCTCCTCAAGGATAGTTCGGTTTGCCTCTGTGTAACAGATAAGCGGAATGCCGCTATCTTGCCAATCAAAGATACTTGAGGATTGCGTGAGACCGGCTTACTTGTGGGAAATGAGCCCGACTAACCCAGAAATGCCAGTGCGCCGCCCTGCCCGGTTTTTACCGCTCATTTTCGGGGCCTCGGTTATCATTTCCATTCTGGTGATCTGGGTGTCTTACGGTTTTTTTACGCAACGCTTTACCGAAAGCCTGCGCGCGACCGCCCAAACCCGCACCGCCCTTTATGCCGGCAACATTAAATCCACCCTGCAAAAGCACTCGGTGGTGCCGTTTTTGCTCACTCAGGATCTTTCGCTCGCCGCCGCGCTTGAAACCCGCTCCTATGCCGCCACCTCGCAGCGGTTGATCGAGGTTTCCCAGGAAATCGGCTCTGCTTCGGTTTTTTTGCTCGATATTTCAGGCCGGGTCGTGGCCAGTTCCGACAGGCTTCAAATCGGCAAATTTTTTCGCGACGAGCCCTATTTCATCAACGCATTGCGCAATACCGGCACGGTTTTTTCCACCACATCTTCCGAACAAAACACCTATCGGTTTTTCTTTTCGCAAAAAGTTAAATCGGGGCCAAAATCTATCGGGGTGGTGGTGGTTGAGGTAAACCTGCGCGAGCAGGAAACGCTCTGGCGCGAATTGGGCCTGTTGGTGGCGCTGGTCAATTCGCAGGGTGAGGTCCAGCTTTCGTCGGTGCTGAAATGGCGGCGGCAACCCATTCAGAGCCTGTTGGACCCGGTGCAAAACTCGGCCTCGCGCCGCCTGCTCGATGCCCTGCAGCACACCCCGCTTAACGATTTTGTGTTTATTGACGGCGAGCGGCTTTTTGCCAGCGAATATCCGGTCGGGTTTCGTGGCTGGCAAATAAGCTATTTTGCCTCGACTCAAAGCATTGCCGCACGGGTAAACGCCATTTTGGCGCTCGAAGTCATGGCGATGGCGATATTTGCCGC
>Ga0316205_10002016_pt1 | contig 22640 bp, 22 predicted proteins | sample 3monthpyrite_MG_FD_204941 | JGI IMG/M metagenome (GOLD analysis project Ga0316205, IMG submission 204941) | Microbial mat bacterial communities from mineral coupon in-situ incubated in ocean water Damariscotta River, Maine, United States -... | ecosystem: Environmental > Aquatic > Marine >... | reverse complement strand
CTGGTATGAACCACAATATGCGATTCCACTGTTAGGTATGATGCTTGGAAATACGATGAATGGGATTTCACTCGGGCAGGATCGTTTGAATCAGGCTGCCTGGGAGAAGAGCGCAATTATCGAGGCAAGGTTGATGCTAGGCTGGACGTGGAGTCAGGCAATTTCAGATTTACGCAGGGATAGTATTCGCAGTGGTTTAATGCCTATCATTAATGCAATGGCCGCTGCCGGGATTGTCAGTCTACCCGGTATGATGACCGGGCAGATTCTCGCTGGCAGTCCACCAATGGAAGCGGTCAAGTATCAGATACTGATTATGTTTCTGATTGCTGCGGGTACAGGGTTTGGAACACTGGTCGCGGTCTGGTTTGGTTCGAGGCGTTTGTTTGATGAGCGTGAACGGCTAAGGCTGGAGCGATTAAGTATTAAGTGAGTGATTTGTAGTAAATTCCCTATAACCCACCGGTTCTGAAACCGGCATAGCCCATTCAGGAAACGCAAAACACTGCCATCCATGGCTGCTCGGTTGCGGCATCCGTGCCGCAAACGTTCCTGAATGGGCTATGCCGATTCCAGAACCTCACCACTTGGGGGAAGCAATTACCGGAACAAAAAAATCCTTTCTTTGCGTCCTCTGCATCTTCGCGTTATTTGCGTTAAATCCACACTCAAAAGTCACAGCAAAAAAACCACGCCGTAATTCCACCGGTCCTGAAACCGGCATAGCCCATTCAGGACACGCAAAACATTGCCATCCATGGCTGCTCGGTTGCGGCATCCGTGCCGCAAACGTTCCTGAATGGGCTATGCCGATTCCAGAACCTCACCTCTTGGGGGAGGCAATTTCCGGAACAAAAAAATCCTTTCTTTGCATCCTCTGCGTCTTCGCGTTCTTTGCGTTAAACCCACACTCAAAAATCACAGCAAAAAATCACTTACAATTCAGTTCCCGCTTCATAAACTCGGGCATGGCCATCGAAGCCAGATGAATTTCCGCATTGTAATACTGCGTTTTAAAAGATTTGTTTTTGATATCTTCGATACGTGGGTTTTTCAAATCAGCCTGTTTGCCGGCCATGGTGCAAGTCCACCAGCCAGACGGGTAAACACACTGAGGGAAGTTAAGTGTTTGCACCTGATCGAACCCGGCGCTTTTCATGGCTGTGTGCATGGGTTTTATAATCGATATGTGTATCAGGGGGGATTCGCTTTGTTGCACGATAATACCGCCCGGCCGTAGTGCCTTCAGGCAGTCGCGGTAAAAAGGTTCAGAGAACAGGCCTTCTGCCGGGCCGATGGGGTCGGTGCTGTCGATAATGATGATATCAATGCTTTCAGCGGCCGCATCTTTCATCCATTGTATGCCATCACCAAAATAAAAATGAGCACGCGGGTCGTTGTTGGCGGTGCAAAGTTCAGGGAAATATTGTTCTGACAACCGGGTAACGCGCTCATCGATCTCTATTTGCCAGGCTTCTTTTATATCATCGTGGCGTAAAACAGATTGCAGGGTACCGCAGTCGCCACCGCCAATGATAGCGACATTCTCAGGTTGAGTATGTGTATAAATAACGGGGTGTGTCATCATCTCATGATAAAGAAAATTGTCACGTGTTGTCAGCATGACGAAGCCGTCAATGGCCATCAGGTTACCGAACTGTTCGGTTTTATAGATATCAATCTGTTGGTATGGCGTTTTTTCTGAATGGCATTTTTGATCAACCTTCAATGAAAAGGCGCTGCCACTGATTTCGGAGATTTCAGTAAACCATGTTGAATCAAGACTCATCTCATATTTCCATTGATTGTTGCTGATATATAAATGATTATATCAGTGTAAATTGAACGAATGCGAGTTAGAATTCAGGTGCAAAAAACAGTGGAGATTATGCGTGACTGATTGGAGTCAGGACAAGGCAAGGCAAACCTATAATGTCGCCTACTGGAGTGAGGGTTATTTTGATGTTGATGAATCAGGCCATGTGATTGCGTATCCGTCATCAGAACATCATCAGGCCGGTATTGATCTGTATGCGCTAAGTCAGGAAATTCAGGATACAGGCATGTCATTGCCTGTACTGGTCCGTTTTACGGATATTTTGCATGGCCGGGTAAAAAATCTTTGTGATGCTTTCGGGCAGGCTATGCAGCTGTGTGATTATCAGGGGCGATATACCGCCGTCTATCCAATCAAGGTGAATCAGCAAAGCAGTGTTATTAATGAAATATTACATGATGACAGAGGCTGTGTCGGTCTTGAAGCGGGGAGTAAGCCTGAGTTAATGGCGGTCCTGGCAAAAGCATCAGTAGGGTCTGTGATTGTATGCAATGGCTATAAAGATAGAGAGTATATCCGCCTGGCATTGATTGGTTTACAACTGGGTTGTCGGGTTTATATTGTTGTTGAAAAACTCTCCGAACTGGAAATGATTATCAGGGAAGCGCACGACCTTGGAGTTCGTCCATGTCTGGGTGTGCGTGTGCGGCTGTCAACCCTGGGTGCGGGTAACTGGCAAAACACGGGTGGTGAGAAATCCAAATTTGGTTTGTCAGCGACACAGGTTTTATCAATGCTGGGCAGACTGCAAGCAAATGACATGAAAGATTGTTTGTGCATGTTGCATTTTCACATGGGCTCTCAAATACCTGATATTGAAGATATTCAAAATGGGATGCAGGAAGCGGGGCGTTACTTTGCCGAGTTATATGAACTCGGCGTCAGGATAGATACGATTGATGTGGGTGGTGGTCTCGGAGTGGACTATGAAGGCACGCAGTCACGCAGCAGTTGCTCACGAAACTACCAATTACAGGAATATGCAAACACCATTGTCACGTCAATATATACGGTATGTGAGGATGAGCAATTACCGCAGCCGGATATCATGACGGAATCGGGGCGTGCGTTAACGGCGCATCATGCCGTTCTGATTACAAATGTTATTGATGTTGAAAAAAATCCGGGAGAGTTGCAGGCACAGCAACCTCTGGAAGATGATGTGCAAGTACTGCATTTACTCTGGGATAATCTGCAAAAGCTTGACACAAGAAATGTTACAGAGGTTTATCATCGTATACGCAGTATTTATAAAAATGTACAGCAAGCCTATGTGCAGGGTGATTTATCATTAGAGCAGCGGGCACAGGCAGAGCAGTTATATTTTATTATATGTCAGCAAATCCGTGAGTATCTGAAGCCAAATAATCGTACACACCATGAATTAATCGAATCGTTAAATGAGAAGCTCGCAGATAAATATTTTTGTAATTTCTCATTATTTCAGTCGATGCCTGATGTCTGGGCGATAAGGCAAATATTTCCGATTATGCCGTTGCATCGGTTAGATACCCGGCCGGATCGTCATGTCATTATTCAGGATTTAACCTGTGACTCGGATGGTCGTATCGATGCCTATGTGGATAGTGAAGGTGTGGAAAGTAGTCTGCCGTTACATGCTATTAAAGAAAACGAACCTTATGTAATTGGCATGTTTATGGTGGGGGCCTATCAGGAAATACTCGGTGATATGCATAATTTATTTGGTGATCCCGATTCTGTGAATGTAAGTATTAATACAGATGGCAGTTATCAGTTGTCACAGCAGGAGCAGGGCGACACGGTTGAAGATGTATTGCGTTATGTGCATTTTGATGCGCAACAGTTGTTGCAGGATTATCAGTTGAAAATAGATCAGGCGGATATTGATAGTGGTCAGCGCGATGCATACTATGCAGAACTTGAGGCCGGATTGAAAGGGTATACGTATCTGGAAGATTAGGTGTTGGGCCGCATGATTATTTCATGTGGGAGCGAATTCATTCGCGAAAAATACCGGCTATATATTCAATGATTGGCACAATGTTCGCGCCATGAAAATATGGATTCTGGCCTTCGCCAGAATGACGAAAGCAAGGAAAGCTTAATTATCCTTCTGATCTAAAATACATCTGCCCGTCATACTGGCGCAGGCCGGGCATCCAGTGAGATGCCCGGCATCATAAGAAAAGCAACTAATCAAACACTTCCTTCTTCAAACGATACAACGATGAAATATCTTCTTCACCAAACCCTGCATCCATTAATCGCTGATAATGTATTAATGTCATTTCAATAATAGGCAGACTTTTTTCTCCGTCATTTAATTGCTGTACCAACTGCTTGCACAATAGTAAATCTTTATGGTGCAAGTTCATTTTAAAACCCGGGTCAAAAATATTATTGGTCATCGTCTGGCCGCGATGCTGCAAAAACCAGTTACCCGCCGCGCCACCGGAGATAACGTCAATAACTTTTTCAAGGTCAAGCCCGGCAGCATCAGCGAGTGCAAGCGCTTCACTGACTGCCTGGTTGATGCCGGCTGCCATAACCTGATTAACAGCCTTGGTTGCCTGGCCATTGCCGCATGAGCCCATGTATTCAACGCGCTTGGTAATGGATTCAAGTACGGGGCGAATATGATTTAATATTTCTTCGTTGCCGCCTGCCATCATTACCAGTTGTGCATTTTTTGCACCTTCAACTCCACCTGAAACGGGTGCGTCGATAAACGCTACATCAATTTCAGAGAGTTCATCGCACAAGTCTTTAGCTGTTTGCACGCTAACTGTTGAAGTGTCAATAATGATGGTATTGGCATTAAGATCAGGCTTTATTTTATTGATGACTTCAAGTAAATCCTTGTCCGCAGAGACGCAGGTAATAATCAGTTCGCACTGTCTGGCAAGAGTGGCCAGTGAATCAAGAACAGGTACTTTATGTTCTTTGCAAAAGGCATGTGTTTTATTTTCATTGCGATTCCAGATAGCATGTAAAAATCCGGCCTTGTATAAATTGCTGGCCATTGCAGTGCCCATGTTACCGAGCCCGATTAATCCGGTTTTCATTGTTGTTTACCTTTGTCGTAAATATTTACAGCATCATCTGGTTGAGTTTTAAATCGTTTATATGACCATTGATACTGAGCAGGATTATTGCGAATACAATCTTCAATTGCCTGATTCATGGCGGTTGCAGAAATCACCAGATCATCATTATAGATATCATCTGATGGTTGATGCATGTGTAAAATATAACCTTGTCCATGCGGGAGGCGTTCAGCATAAACCAGAATCGTTTGTGCACCGGTTTTTTTTATCAGGCGAGAGACCAGAGAAACAGTGCTCGCAGGTACACCAAAAAAAGGTGCAAACACAGAGCCGGTTTTACCTGCATCCTGATCAGGTAACACGCCAATGCCCTGTTGTTGTGCGAGTGCTTTAAACAGTGCTTTTACGCCCTGGGTATTGGTCGGTACGAGTTTTGCGCCCGTACGCTCGCGCGCAGAAATGCTGAGTGTATTCAGTGCTGATAGTCGTGGCGGGCGGTAGAGGGATGTCAGGTTGGTTCTGGTTGCCACTTCAAGTCCGGCCATTTCCCAGCTACCCAGATGTGGTGTTAGTACGATGGTACCTTTTTGTTTTGCCTGTGCCTGTCCAAGTATCTCCGGGTTCGTGGTTTTGATGCGGTTTAGTAAACGGTCTTCATTCCAGTACCAGAGTGGTCCCAGCTCAGTCAGTGACTTGCCTGTTTCCATCAGTGATTGTTTTGCAAGCCTGCGTCGTTGTTGCAGGTTATATTCGGGCAGGCAGGCTTCAAGATTCAACAAGGTATGTTGTTTGAGTCGGGTTGGAAATATCCAGCATAACCAGCCTATGAACGCGCCGAGTGCGTGATTGGCAGGCAAAGGCAATAAGCTGAAAAATCGCAACAGGCCAATAGCGAGCAGGTTTTTCATGATTCAGGCTCGGGAAAGTCAAAGTCCGAGTAGTCGGTATTCAGAATTTCCCGGGCAATGTCAGCATTTTGGGAGTCGACCTGAAGTTTGATACCGCCAATCATCGGACTATAGAGCATGTCAGCCTGAATAATGTTTTCATCGGCAAGCCAGCAGCGAATACCTTCTGCTTGTAGCCTTCCCATAGCAATATTAGCGTTGATAATGCTGTCATATGTAGCTACAGTTTCCATTTATAACCATTTTTTGTCATAATTAGAACTTATATATCCACTTAGTATTAATATCGGTGATATTTTTAAAAAATACCTTAAGATAATAATAAAGTGGTTATTTTGTATACTAATCTGCATTTTCTATATGTATAAGTGGGTTTATTGCCGTTAAAATACTGCTATAAATGCCGGAATGTTGTTTTTCCTCGGCACGTAGCAGTTCTTTTATATGTTGGCGTTGGGTTGGCATTGAAAAGCAGGCGGGGCAGTTTTCCATGATAACCGGCAACTGATTTTGTTCGGCAAAGGCAGCCGTTGCGGGTTCGCGAACATATACCAGTGGCCGTATAACGCGAATATCACCTTCTTTTATCGTGTAATGCGCCTTCATGCTGCGCAACTGACCGGTATAAAAAGCAGACATTAAAAAGCTTTCAGCCAGATCATCCAGATGTTGCGCAAGTGCAAGCACATTGTATTTTTCCCGTCTGGCAATGGTGTACATAATGCCGCGCTTCATGCGTGCACACCATGAGCAATAGGAGTCGCCATTCATATGATCCTTACCCAGTTCCATAACCGGCTGGCTTTCAAAGAAATAAGGCAGCCCCAGGCTTGCAATATAAGGCTTTAGCGGTGAGGGATCGAAACTGTCAGACATTGGGTCAACCGTGATAACGCCAATGTCAAAATGAATCGGGGCGCAACGTTGAAAGTGCAGTAACAGATGTAGCAGTGTGAGTGAATCCTTGCCACCGGACAGTCCTAACAGAACCCTGTCGCCATCCCGAATCATTTTAAAGTCTGCGATGGCCTTGCCAACGGGTCGCAGTAACTGTTTTGGCAGTTTGATCTCAGTGTTTTCCAGTGGTGTTTCAGCTTTCATTTTGTCGTCTCTCATGCACTCAGCTTGCTAGATTAACGTCTGCTGCAGATGAATACCAGAAATGTGAATATTTCACTGACGTTTTATCTTGAAATATTTATAAATAAGATACTGTCACCAGCTTGAAGGCAGGACAAATAAAAAATAATACCCTGTTTAAAGCCAATTCAGGTTTGATGGAGGTATGTACGGGAATATGGAGGATTTATGTATCAATACAGCCGCAGGTATCCTGCTTTGTGTGCCATTCTTTGCAGTAGTGCACTGATGTTACTGTCTTTGCCTACGCAAGCGGCAACGGCACAATTGTTCGTTAAACCAGAAGCTTATGTGGGCAGTTGCCCGACACGAATTTATTTTAATGGTATCGTTCACAGTCATTATGCGGGCAAGGTGCAGTATCGGTTTATACGTAGCGATAATGCCAATACTCCCGTAAAAACAATCATGTTTTTACGTCCGGGAAAACAGAAAGTAAGCAGTAGCTGGACACTGGGAGGCCCGGGATTACCGCAATATGAAGGCTGGCAAATGCTGGAAATAACTTACCCGGTACATTCTGTTTCGAACAAGGCACGTTTCAGTATTCGTTGTCGTCAAGGTATATCAGGCGATATTAATAGTGAATGAGATCGATGGTATTTCAATTGTTTATAGAAAAACCGATCCGCCGTAGACAGGAAACAGCTTTATGTGTACCTTTATATGAGGAGTTACTGAAACAGTGTCCAAATATTTTTTTTCAGCAACGCCTGTTTAACTATATAAAGAATACTGAATCGATACGTTATTAGTGTCGGCAAAAGTATCATCATTTAAGTCATGTCATGCTGGTATCTTTACCTGATAGTCAGTGATGCTGATAACAAATATGCGCAATGGTTTTTAGTGAATATTGTTTGAAAAAGCAGGCATGATTATGAATGAAACGATTGATAGCTCTCCTCGGTCCGCGTTCCCGGAAAATAATCATTTTGATATCGATAAGTCCATTTATGAGTTATTGAGCCAATATCCTTTGCTTGCAAATATTAAACACCCTGAGTGGTGGCAGATTATCAAGCGATCACAACTGCTTCGCCTGGATCAGAAAATGACGTTGATGCAAGCATCGCAGCCATGTCAGAATTTTATTTTTATACTGGATGGTCGCGTCAGGGTGTTTCAGCATGCAGAAGATGGACGTGAAGTAACGCTGTATCATTCCGATCCGGGCGATGTTTGTGTGATGAGCCTGAGTAGTTTGTTGCACAGTAAGCCATTCAATGCCAATGCTGAGTCAGAAACGTCGGTAAAATTACTGGCTTTAAGTAGCAGTGATTTTTCTCTCGCCATGTCGGTGTCAGAAACATTCAGGCAATGGGTGCTGACCAGTATTACAGACAGTTTTTGCGATGTGCTGGAAACGTTCCATGGCACTGTTTTTCAACGACTGGAAATGCGCATGGCCTGTTTGTTGGGGCAGTTATTTGAACGCGCTCAGGCAGATGTGTTGCAAATAACCCATCAAGAGCTGGCACAGGAGCTGGGTAGTACCCGCGAAGTGGTCAGTCGAGTGCTCAAGCATCTGGAAAAACAGGGTTGTATTGTATTATCCAGAGGAAAGATCTATGTCGCTGATGGACAAAAGCTCTTGTTTTCATAAATACTGAATACGGTAAAGGGTTACGTCACTTATTTTACTGACCCAATAACCTTCAAAATTAAGTAGGTGTTAATAACAAAGGCAGAGAGGGCTTCCTTCTCTGCCTTTGTTTTATTTAAACAATATCAAATACTTACATCTTATCATTATATCCATGTACTGGATGCAGACCACTTGCTAGTCACTTTTCCACCATTCATCACAGGCTCAAGAAAAACCTGAATATCGGCTGCAATCACTCCAAAGTCATGCGGTACGTGTTCCTGAGCTAATCGTTTGTGAAAAGCTTTCCACTGAATCTGCTTCTCTTCGATAAAAGCTTTTGTAAAAGCAGTGATGACTTCGGGAATTTCTGTATCACGATGTTCAAGTGTTAGTCGTATCGCTTCAGATAATTCATTACCATCAAAATCAAACTGTGTGGACAAAAGCCAAATGTCATAAAAATCCTTCATGCGGCTGTTTAACTGTCCCAGCTTCAACATCGCTTCAAACTTTTCAGCGATAGCACTTTCACGGCTGTAGCAAAGAAGCTTAGGTACGGGGGAATCGAGTATGGTTGGGAATTCAGTCACTACAGGCTCAGGGTGAACGATGTCATCAAAGCCAACATCAATTTGCATATGTACTCTCGCATTATCTAATGTACCGATAAAACGTACACGAACACCTTCATAGTCAGCATCTTCCTTTATTCTTTCTGCCTGTATCGAATCAAGATCAAATACCAGCCCATCAGGTTCGGCATCAACTGAAATGATGTCTTTAACTTGCTCAACAATGCTATCAATCTCATTGCTAGTCTTACCCAACATATCGATATCCATGGTAGGTCGAAGCTCTGGGGAATGCCAGGCTCTTAACATCAAAGCACCTTTGAGAATAAAACAAATCGCATGTTTTGACTTCGATAAACGATAAAGAAAACGTTCCATAGCATAATACTGGAGCAATTCATTAAAAGGACGACTCTTATCTTTAGAAATATTTTTCAAACGCTGACGAATAGAGGCAGCGATATTTGCAGGTTTTCCAGCGCTCATAGGGTTGCCTCCAGGTAAGGTTTCATCACTTTTTCAACACGACAAATTCTCGCGTATTTTAGTAGCTTGTTCAGATTATATTTCTTTTGTGAACGGTAGAGTTTAAAGGCTTCCAGAACCACATCCATCCCCAGTTTATTTCTATATTTAAAACAGTCTGCCAAGGTTTTTTCGGCGTTGTAAATTTGCACCGATACACCATCAATTTGATGCCTCTCAATGCCAGCATTAAAAGCCTCAGTCGAAAACTTATAAGCCCGTATAGGGGGCGACTCATAAGAAGGGATTCGAGCATTACGTGTAATCGCCACAGATATCTCATGAGGAATTTGAGTTGTAATTTCGTGGTATGACAGAGCGGAAATCAGGCATACAACCGCATTGGGGAATCGTAGACCAACAATCACCAGATCAGGATTGCTGATAGGTGGCAGATCCACAAGACGGTAAATCCCCCGTGAAACCTGCTCAATAATGCCAAGATCTCGCATTTTATATAGCGAATATCGAGATATTCCATAGCCAATAGCCTCGCTCATGCGAAGCTGGCCACCGTGTTTACGGAAGACTTCTTCTGGGGCTATTTTACTCCTAGAATCAGACATAATGTCACCATTTATTAATATATGGTGACATTATGTCTTGGTGTTATAAGAAAATCAAGGAAATGGGACTTATAGCTCCCACCAATATCCACTCATTCTAATTCAATATTAAGTCAGATTTCAAACTTGGAAGGAAGACTGAATGAGTTGAAATTAGAAATTCAGCAGCAATCAGATATGACTCAGGATATTGAACAAATTATTCCACGTTCAATGGATAAATATAGAGAACTCGTAGAAAATTTACCTGAATCATGTAAAGGTTATATTCCACCATTAAGAGAAAAGGTAAGAAAATTACTGGGAGGAGAAGTATTCATTGGTCCAAAAGGTAAAAACGGAGATATAGAAGGCACCTATCGAGGGTCCTTTTCAGGACTCCTCGAATTAGGTGCTGAGACTAAAATAAGTGACGGAACGCTAATCCGTAACTTTCTACATATTATGTAACTTTTGTTACATACCTCCCACGCATAAGCTTGTTTAATGTAGCTATAAGGCGAACCATAAGGCCATATAATTAAATAGCTGCCTGTTTATTCCTGAGTGGCTTGAAAAATAATAATTGGAGATCTGGAGTTTAGTTATACCGGGTGTCGCTTATCTGTCCGGATAATGCTGGCATTGGTAAAGCTCCTGCTGTGCTACCAATCTGAATTGTATCTATAACAACAGGAGGAGTAGTACATGAAGCGTCGTGATTTTCTGAAATTTGGCTCAGCAGCCCTGGCGGGCAGCGCGATGGGCGCAAGCGGTTTAATGGCCTGGATCCCCAGGGCTCATGCCGCAACGATAAATAAAACATTCTATATAACGCATGGAACGATAACCCAGGCCGATGGCGTTGGTGTTTACTTCCGTGGCTTCAGTGGCAGCCGGACAAGTCTGAATGTGCCCGGTGAGCAAATGATTGTACAGCAAGGTGATACGGTCAATATCACGATTGTAAATACGTTAAGGACCAGCCATAGCCTGGCGATTGATGGTATTAGCGATGCTAGCGTAAATACGGGCCGTATCCGGGGTGGACGCAGTGCTACTGTTAGATTTACTGCTGACAATACAGGAACCTTTTTATATTATGACGCACAAAATGCACCCTATAACCGCCTCGTCGGTTTGCATGGTGGCATCGCCGTAATGCCTAAAGGCAGCAGTAATGAGTTGTATCCGGGTAGCCCGACTTTCAATAACCCCAAAGGGCAGTATTTTTGGATATTTAATGATATTGATCCCGCCTGGAATAATGCAATCAGGAATGGCCAGACTCCGGGCTCAAATTACGTACCACGTTATTTCACCCTGAATGGTTTAACGGGTCGCCCACCGGGTGCACCAGATGCGATGAACCCGGCTGTTGATAGTATGGCCGATCCACGGAGTAAAATAGACGGTCACCTGGGTGATCGTACACTGGTTCGTTGCCTCAATGCCGGACGGGCCCAGCATGCTGTTCATCTTCATGGAAACCATATGGAGTGGTTGAGCAAAAATGGACAAAATCGTGCTGATGTCTGGGAAAAAGATATTATTGCACTTGATAGTAATGGTGGCGGTATTGACTTTATTTTTCCGTTTGCACCGCCCCCTGATGCGTGGCCGCCTGTGACCAATAACACGTTGGTTCAGGCTGAAAATGAAGGCAGGCATTTTGCCTTCCCAATGCACCTGCATGATGAAATGACGCAAACCTCTGGTGGCGGCTTGTACATGTTTGGCGCATTAACTGATGTTTACTATCACGCAGATTAAAGGGGAATAGCCATGGGAAGAAGACGCAGAAGTACAGCAACCACTACGACAACAACAAGTATGGGCGGTGGTGGAGGCGGTGGCGGCGGAGGCGGAGGCATGATGGGCGCTGCCTGTTATGTTTACCCGATTCGCCCGGCTGAAGTGCCGGCACTGGATACCCCGGATATAGTTTACAGTCGCGGTGTAGATATGAATATCTCGATGACAATGGATGACGGTCGTGTCGTTAATATGTGGGGATTTTCAGATACCGCAGGTGGCGGCGGCATGGGTGGTATGGGGGGCATGGGAGGTGGTGCAACATTCCCTTCTGCAGCTATTCGGGTGACTCAAGGTCAGGTGGTACATACGCAACTGAATGTAGGCATGATGATGTATCACACCATTCATCATCACGGCATTGAGCCTGAGTATCGCAGTGATGGTGTGGGCCATATCTCGTGGGACGTGCAGGGTAATTACACATATCAATGGCGTCCCATGCATGCGGGTACATATTTTTATCACTGCCACACCAATACGGTTTTACATGCAGAAATGGGTATGTACGGTGCGTTGATTGTCGACCCTCCGGAAGGCTGGGGTACAGCCTATGAAGGCGGGCCAACCTATGATGTAGAAGCGATCTGGGCAGTGGATGAAATTGATTCATCATGGCATAGCTTGAACTGGACTGCAGGAACCTGTGGAGGTGATGTGGGTTTGAATGATCTGAACCCTGATTATTTTGTTATTAGCGGGGTTGATGGTGCCCAGTCAGCACTAACTGCGCCTGGTGTCGCGGTGACAATGAACCGGGGTCAGCGTTTACTGGTACGATATATCTGTGCGGGCTATCTTCCACAGCAAATTCGATTTGGTGGCCTGACCGCAGAAGTAATCGCTTCCGATGGCCGGCCATTACCGAATTCTGTTAATGTAACCCATCTGGATGCGGTATCTGCCGAGCGCTATGATTGTATTATTCAGCCATCGCAACGGGGCACGTATACTGTTGAAATAGATATCAAACACTGGATTACAGGTAATGTGCTGGGGACTGCCAGAACACGCATTACTGTTGTTTGATATAGCTTATAAATATTCAGCAAGACAGGGCCCGTATGGGCCCTGTTGTATTCAGCGTGATGAAATCAGACATTACTTTGTATGAAAAAATACACATATTGTGGCCAGTATAATCGTGCTTGAAGGCCTCTGATGGCTGATAATTTCAGGTGATCACGGGTTACATAATCAATACTTTGATACTGCATGACATTTCATGCTCAAATCCATTATAATTCAATACCTTAATTTACTTGCTACCGGGTAGTATTGAATGACACGTTTAGAACAGGCGTTAAAAAATCGAATTTTAATTCTTGATGGTGCGATGGGTACCATGATTCAGACTTATAAGCTGGACGAAGCCGGTTACCGCGGTGAGCGTTTTAGTGACTGGGAATCTGACCTTAAAGGTAATAACGACCTGTTGGTGCTGACGCAACCGACTATTATTAAGGATATTCATCGCGCCTATCTGGACGCTGGTGCAGATATTGTTGAGACCAATACCTTTAATGCCAATTCAATTTCCATGGCCGATTATCACATGGAGTCATTATCGTACGAGTTGAACAAAGTGGCCGCTGAACTCGCACGCGCTGCATGTGATGAATTTGCGACGGATGATAGACCCCGTTTTGTGGCGGGTGTCATTGGGCCGACCAATCGTACGGCGAGTATCTCCCCTGATGTAAATAACCCGGGTTATCGCAATGTAAAGTTTGATCAGCTTAGAGAAGCTTACTATGAAGCGATTCAGGGGCTGGTCGATGGTGGTGCCGATATCCTGCTGGTTGAAACTATTTTTGATACGCTCAATGCCAAGGCAGCATTATTTGCGATCGAGCAATATTTTGATGATCACAATACACGCTTGCCGGTGATGATCTCGGGTACTATTACTGATGCCAGTGGTCGAACACTCTCGGGTCAAACAGCCGAAGCATTCTGGAATTCACTGAATCATATCAAGCCGATCAGTTTCGGTTTTAACTGTGCACTCGGTGCCAAAGATTTGCGTCAGTATATTGAAGAGATTGCAGGGCTCGCAAATTGCCACATTAATACGCACCCGAATGCAGGCTTGCCAAATGAGTTTGGTGAGTATGATGAAAGTCCCGAAGAAATGGCCGCAGAAATTGAAGAATGGGCCAGAAATGGTTACCTGAATATTATTGGTGGCTGCTGTGGTACAACACCCGCGCATATTAAAGCGATTGCAGCTGCGGTCAGCAAATACCCGCCACGTAAAACGCCCGTTATTGAAACCAAATGTCGTCTGAGTGGCCTGGAGCCATTTAATATCGGTAAAGACTCGCTGTTTGTGAATGTCGGTGAGCGCACCAATGTAACGGGGTCGGCTAAATTTAAACGCTTGATTCTGGAGCAGGAGTTTGATGAGGCGATCGATGTGGCACGTGAGCAGGTAGAAAGCGGTGCGCAGGTTATCGACATCAATATGGATGAAGGTATGCTGGATGGCGAAAAGGCAATGGTCGATTTTCTGAACCTGATTGCGGGTGAGCCTGATATTGCACGCGTGCCCGTTATGATTGATTCCTCGAAGTGGAATATCGTTGAAGAAGGCCTGAAATGCATTCAGGGTAAGGGTGTGGTGAATTCTATTTCGATGAAAGAAGGCGAAGAGAAATTCATTGAACAGGCAAAGCTTTGTCGTCGTTATGGTGCTGCCATTATTGTAATGGCATTTGATGAAGTAGGTCAGGCCGATACCGAGGCGCGTAAGGTTGAGATTTGCACGCGCGCCTACAAGATACTCACCGAGCAACTTGATTTTCCACCTGAAGATATTATTTTCGATCCTAATATTTTTGCTGTTGCGACCGGTATAGAAGAGCACAATAATTACGGCGTAGATTTTATTGAAGCAACACGGCAAATAAAAAATACATTACCGCATGCATTAATTAGTGGTGGCGTATCAAATGTCTCATTCTCATTCCGCGGTAATAACCCGGTGCGGGAAGCGATTCATTCAGTATTTCTTTATCATGCAATTAAAGCCGGTATGGACATGGGAATTGTTAATGCCGGTCAGCTAGCTGTCTACGATGATCTGCCGGAAGAATTGCGCGAATGCGTAGAAGACGTTGTGCTGAACAGGCGTGAAGATTCAACCGAGCGGTTACTGGATATTGCAGATAAATACCGTGGCGATGGTAGTACAGCAAAAAAAGAAGAAGACCTTGAATGGCGTAGCTGGCCTGTTGCGAAGCGAATCGAGCACGCACTGGTAAAAGGCATCGATGCTTATGTGATTGAAGACACCGAGCTCGCACGTCAGGAATTTGATCGGCCTATACAGGTTATTGAAGGCCCGTTAATGGATGGCATGAACGTGGTTGGCGATTTGTTCGGTGAAGGTAAAATGTTTTTACCACAAGTTGTCAAAAGTGCGCGTGTTATGAAAAAAGCAGTCGCACATCTGATTCCATTTATCGAAGCTGAAAAAGATGGCAAGACACAGAGTAACGGTAAAATACTCATGGCCACCGTGAAAGGTGACGTGCATGATATTGGCAAAAATATCGTCGGAGTTGTGTTGCAATGTAATAACTTCGAGGTTATTGATCTGGGTGTGATGGTGCCTGCAAATAAAATACTCGAAGCGGCACAAAAAGAAAATGTTGATATTATAGGCCTTAGCGGTCTGATAACCCCTTCGCTGGATGAAATGGTTCACATGGGTAAGGAAATGCAGCGCCTGGGCATGACCATGCCATTAATGCTGGGTGGTGCAACTACTTCACGTGCGCATACCGCAGTCAAGGTGGAGCCAACCTATACCAATGGTCCTACGGTCTGGGTGAAGGACGCCTCCCGTGCTGTAGGTGTTGCACAAAATCTTATCAGTGAAGATCTGCGTAGTGAGTTTGTAAGAAAACTGAAAGACGAGTATGAAGTTGTTCGTGTTAATCATGCGGGGCGTCGTCAGAAACTAAACTGGTTAACGCTTGAGCAGGCACGTGCGAACAAAACCTTAATCGACTGGGCAGATTATATACCTGATGTCCCTAATAAAGTTGGTGTCTCCGTGATTGAAAATGCATCACTGGAAACCTTGCGAAAATATATTGACTGGACACCCTTCTTCCATTCATGGCAGTTGAAAGGCCGTTATCCAAAAATACTTGATGATGAAGAAAAGGGCGAAGAAGCGAAAAAGTTGTTTAAAGATGCAAATGACATGCTTGATAAAATTGTCAGCGAACAATGGCTTGAGGCGCGAGCTGTTATTGGCCTGTTCCCTGCTAACAGTATCAATGATGATGACATCGAAGTTTATACCGATGAATCACGAACAGAAGTATTAACCGTGATACACAACCTTCGACAGCAGCAACAGAAGCCACCCGGAAAACCGAATGCCTGTTTAAGTGATTTTATTGCGCCGAAAGAAACTGGCATCAAAGATTATATAGGCACGTTCGCGCTGACAACGGGAATGGGTGTGGATGTGCGTGTTACTGAATATGAAAAAGATCATGATGACTATAATGCCATAATGCTCAAGGCTTTGGCGGATCGTCTCGCGGAAGCCTTTGCAGAACATTTACATGAAATTGTGCGCAAGGATTACTGGGGGTATGCCGATGATGAAACCTTGAGCAATGCAGAGTTGATCAAGGAAACCTATCAAGGCATACGACCTGCTGCGGGTTACCCTGCAAGTCCGGATCATACAGAAAAAGATATTATCTGGTCGATGATGGATGCAGAGAAAAATTCAGGTATATATCTCACAGAGTCAAAGGCAATGGTGCCTGCAGCATCAGTGAGTGGTATTTATTATTCCCATCCGCAGTCACGTTATTTTGCTGTGGGTAAAATCAATCGTGACCAGGTGGCAGACTATGCGGATAGAACCGGAATGTCCAGGAGTGAAACGGAACGCTGGCTTTCACCTAATCTGGGGTATGAACCTGATGACGGCTGAATGACCCGGCCTGAAAATCAGGCAGAAATTATTTTAAGTATTTAATCAAAAGGATGAAAAAATGAAAAAACTGGTATTGATAGTGATGTGTTGTATACCTGCGTTAGCTATGGCCGTAAGCCCAGGTCACCGACAGGCCGCTGAAGAACTGCTGTCAGTTTCGGGCATGAAAGGTTCAATGGATAAAATGATTGATAACATGTTAACCATGCAAGTCCAGCGTAACCCGAACATGCTTCCGTACAAAGACATCATGATGAAATTTTTGCGCAAGTACCTGTCCTTTGAAAATATCAGGGGTGACTTTATCAGTATTTATACTGAAGAGTTTACAGAAGATGAACTGCGTAAAATAACCGCATTTTACCGAACACCCGTGGGTCAGAAAACAATACAGAGAATGCCGGCGCTCATGAGAAAAGGTGCACAGGTTGGCGTTTCCAAGGTTGTTGCACACATGGGTGAATTACAGGCTATGATTAAGGCAGAAGCTGAAAAAAATAAAAAAAAGCAAATGAATAACAACACATTATCACCCACTGCAAAATAAACAGGCGGCTATCAGAGATTGTTGAGCGTGCAATGTGGATCTTGAGCAAACACGAACAGACACACATGATAAATTGATCGACCGCCTTTCTGATCTTTCGGAAGGGCGTGATATCAAGGCACTTACATCATTTGCGAAAGCTTATCTGGGTATGTATCTGGATCTGGACAAGGCACTGCTTCCCGAACAGCGGGTAGCATTGCTGGCAGATGAAGATGTGTTGGGCAGTATCTGGGCTGGCTTTGACACAATACTGACAAAGCATGTATTACCATCACCGGATGAGATTGGTGCTGTCTATGCACGTAATGAGCGTGTCTCGATTGGTTATATAGCTCTCGCAGCTGTCGATAAGAAAATCCGTGATGGTTCATGCAGGATTCTGGATCTGGACGACGAGATATTGCGTGCGTTAATTTGCCTGCACTATACAGATCAGAATGAATTACAGAACCCATGGATTGCATCGTTGGCAGAAAATCGGCCAGACTTGTTTGCAGATTCGCTCATAGCCTACTGGCAGGCAATTCGTGAACAGGGTTCTCTTCGACTTCCCGGATTTATTCAAACTATCCAGGACCCGGAGTACTATCAGGTACTGGTTGTATTATTGTTACCCATACTCAGTCTGTTTCATCATCTGGACAGAAAAACATTTCAGCGATTATTGCAAATTTCCTTTTGTGAAATACAGGCAATTACACCTGAACGGCTTTTGGATTTATGTGATACGAGCCTTGCAAAAGAAACAGAGATACCCGTTAGTAATTATGCCTGCTGGTTATGCGCCGCATTTTTGCTTGATCCGGAAAAGTATGATCAGCGTTTGTTTGATTACATGGGGCGTACGCGCGAGAAAGCATTACCCGCACTGAATTTTCTGGTAGCAATTCTGGATCAGGATAGTGCGCAGGATTTAAAAATAAGCGCAATGATGATGGCGCGGTTGCTACACATGATTGCACCAAAATTTCGTCCGGTAAGAGACCGCTTTGGTTGTCTGGATGAAAATGTAGAGAAAGTCCTCTGGTTATTCCAGTGGCTGGGTAATCAGCATTACTCAATCGATGAGGCGGTCACTTACCTGCGCAGTGTCAGGGTAATGCGAGTCTATGCGCAATACATAGACAAGCTGGAGTTTCGGGAATAAACAACGTCATTTTGTGAGCTTTGGCCGGTATTTATATACGTGTAAGCTATACTGAAATAGTCTATCGTCATCAAAAAACACCTGTAATCTCATGAAAAGAGTTGATGTTGAACACAAACTGGAGCGTCTGAGAGCCAAGCAGCAGAAACTTGATCGTATCTGGGCGAAAACAGGTAACAAGGATCTGTTGCAACTTTTTGTCGATATTATGCCTCGTGTGCTCGATGTAGACAGAATCAGTATTTTTATACTGGACCCTGAAGAAGAAACAGTCTGGCTGCAATGTGGAACAGGTTTAAGAGAGCGTCAGTTGGTCGTGCCAACCAGTGGGTCTGTGGTGGGACGGGTTATTTCATCGGGGCAGATGTGGGAAGACATGGAGCTGGAGTCATCCGTCGGTGAGCATGATGTGGTTTCTGTTAAAACCGGGTTTATTGCCAGAAATATCCTATGTGTACCCGTTTTCGGGGTAACAACTCAGGGTGTTACGGGTGCGATTCAGGTATTGAATAAACATTCACCTGCAGGGTATACCGAAGAAGACAGAATGCTGCTTGAACGACTTGCCGAACAAATCCAGTTGAATATTGAAAGTATCTATTTACGCCAGGAAATGGCAAAGATTGCCGATATGATGCGTCAGAAGGTGGGTAGACTGGAGCGTTTACTCAATCAGTCTGTCTAGTGAACCGGGGCTAGGTGTTCTCAGGCTACCTGAGCCTGACGGATAAACTTCTCTATTTTCTGGAAAACATCACCACGTTTGAACGGTTTATTCAGAAAATCCTTTGCGCCAATCTTGTTAACCCAGAATTCCTGCATGGCCTGGGTGTCCCCGCTCATCATAATAATCGGGATATCGGCAGTAGATTCATCACTTTTCAGCATACGTGTTGCACGGAAGCCGTTAATACCAGGCATAATCACGTCCATCAGGATAAGGTCTGGTGAGTGTTTGCGTGCCATATGAATGGCTTCTTTGCCATTACTTGCAACCAGCGTGCTGTAGCCGTCCTGTTCGAGAATTTTTTTCAGGGTGAATACAATTGTTTTGGAATCATCGACGACCAGAATGGTTGAGTCACAGGGTTTTTCATGACGCGTGTTTGTTCTCCGATCACGCGTTCCTGACTTGCGCGAGAACAGGCTCCTGAAGCTGAAAAGTTCCATCAAATACCCCAAATTATAATAAGTTATTTATAACATTAACTTTATCCAAAACTGTCTACTGCATCAAGGCTGTTTTTCTAAACTGAGAACTACGTCACTTGTTAGGTATGGCTAATATTGATATAGGCAACGTTAAACAAATGGGCTGTTATTTTTTCAGCGCAGGTGTATTCAGAAAAGAAAAATGTGTAAATAATCGCCCTTCAAACAATGAAGTTACTGATATTTGACGGTTTTTATGTAACACAGCGTATCCAGGCTGTCTGGCAGGTACCATATTATCTAACTGAAGAATTTCAGGGTAGCTGACATGTAATGACAGGGAAACCGGGTAAAAGCCATCGAGAAAGCGGCGCTGATAGGGGCCGGTAATCAGCTCGTATTGATGTTTGTTCTTGGAATATAGTGCGCGAATTTCTGCCTGGATGCAGATAGATGCCCCGGGCTGGATGTTTTTAAGTTGTACCGTATTACCCTCTACCCATGCAGTTTTTATATTCTTTTTTTTCTTAATCATGAGGTTACGCACAGGCTGGGTGCGATACACGATCTGTGCCAGCGGCATGGCATCGATACGAGTATGGCACTGATCGAGTAGAACCCAGCCAGATTCAAGACTGGATGGTAGAATCTTTATGCGGTTATCTGCTACATGAGGTGGCTGTTTTGGTAATTTTGTCAGAAAGTGTAATTTTCCTTCATTAACATCATTCGGGTTCCAGCTTTTGTCATCATCAGAATTCAGCCAGCGCTCCAGTTCCTCAGGGGTGTTATTTCGTGGCATGTCAGCCTGTGCCGGGATTACTCCAGTCAGGCACAGCAGAAGCAGTATCAGTAATTTGTTATTATGTGTTGGCATTGTCTTCTCCCGCTTGTTTGTGAGTATAGAGTTAATAAGCAGGCAGAATTAGTGCCAGACGGATAAGTATTTGTTTATTAAGCTATATTATTGATATAGAAGTGAGTGCGGTATTAATGGTCGTGCAAGGTGCAAGATCAGCACTGCATTTTGAGTGTTGTCCGGGCTGATTTTAGGGGAAATATTTCAGAAGCAACAGTGCAGATACTCAGGATATCGAACTTAATGATAAGGATGTGAAGCTGCTTGATTAGACATGTTCGTGTGTTTGCAAGTCAAGCTGATGAAGTGCCATAATCGCGCGGCTTATTTTTTTCACGAGGTTATATGTTACGTACATTACAGACATTTTTGACACGGTTGAGCAGCCCGGAAACCTTGTCAGCAGATCAGGCTGAGCATCAACTTAAAATAGCCGCAACTGCATTGATGGTTGAAGTCATGCGTGTGGACGATCAAAAAACAGAGAGTGAAGTTGAGTCGGTGTTGCTATCGATCATGCAGCATTTTGATATGGACCGGGATGAAGCAGATCAGATTCTGCAATTAGCCAGTCAGGCGTTGCATGATTCCACTGATTATCATCAGTTTACCTCACTGATTAAACAGCACTATGGGCAGTCAGAGCGTCAGCAAATGGTACTTTTTCTGTGGCAGGTGGCATATGCAGACGGGTCACTGGACAGTTATGAAGAACACGTTATCAGAAAAGTGTCTGATCTGTTATACGTATCACACCGGGATTTTATTCGCCTGAAGGAAAAGGTCAGGGCGACAATATCGCCCTGACCCGAAAGGGCTAGTCCTGCCTTTGTTGTGGAGCAGGTTCGTTAGCAAGACTGACGCGCAATTCACGCCCCATAAATTCAGTGCCATTCAGGTTGTTCAGTGCTTTGTTTGCTGCGCTGAGTTCCATTTCTACAAAGCCGTATCCACGTGGCTTGCGGGTAATTTTGTCTGTCATGAGTCTGATAGAAAAGACTTCGCCATACTGGCTAAGCAGGTTACGAAGTTCACGGTCAGAGGCTTTAAATGCAAGGTTGCCTACAAACAGGGTTTTCTTGCTGATTGTTAATTTATAGGGTTTTACAAGCAGAAAAATACCGGTAGCAAGGGAAGCAATCAGTGCGCCTGCCCCGAGTCCGATCGCAAAAATACGATTAGCATTCTGTGTTTCAAGCCCGGTGGTAGCGAAAAGGTTAAGGCCGATTAAATACATGGCAACAGTAAGGACAATAGTGACGACGAGTAATTTGATAATATTTACAGACATAAAGTGATTTCCAGTAAAAAAGTTAAGACAGAGTGCCCATTGGCAGGGGGTGATTATAAGGAGAACCAGCAGCGCTGTATAGTCGCTATTGCCGGTGACAGTAACAGGTCGGCGGTATGCTACAATTCCAGTTTCAACAACAATGTATATATCCAGGGTAACACTAGCCATGTCTCAGGCACTTTGTATTCAGAATCTTGTAAAAACCTATGATAACGGTTTTGCAGCTTTAAAAGGCATTAGCCTGGAAGTTGAGCAAGGTGATTTCTTCGCATTGCTGGGCCCGAACGGGGCGGGTAAATCGACAACCATCGGTATACTGACATCACTGGTCAGAAAAACCTCGGGTCAGGTGCATATCATGGGGCATGATATCGATACTGATTTTGTTGCCGCGAGGAAGATGCTGGGGCTGGTGCCACAGGAATTTAATTTCAATATCTTTGAACCGGTTCAGGAGATCGTTGCGAATCAGGCCGGTTATTATGGTATCGCCCGTAAACAGGCATTTGAAAATGCCGAATACTATTTACGCCAGCTGGGTTTGTGGGACAAACGCGCCGAGCAGGCACGCAATTTATCGGGCGGTATGAAGCGACGTTTAATGATTGCGCGCGCACTGGTGCATAAACCAACACTGCTGATACTGGATGAGCCGACAGCCGGGGTCGATATCGAAATACGTCGCAGCATGTGGGATTTTTTGCAAA
>Ga0316205_10002015_pt1 | contig 22642 bp, 23 predicted proteins | sample 3monthpyrite_MG_FD_204941 | JGI IMG/M metagenome (GOLD analysis project Ga0316205, IMG submission 204941) | Microbial mat bacterial communities from mineral coupon in-situ incubated in ocean water Damariscotta River, Maine, United States -... | ecosystem: Environmental > Aquatic > Marine >... | reverse complement strand
AATGCTGACTCTAAGCTTGGACCTAGTTCATTCATATAACGGGACATAACCGCTTTGATTAATTCTTTTTTAGAGCCAAAATGATAGTTTACGGCAGCTAAATTCACTTCTGCTTGACTTGTTATTTCTCTTAACGAAGTGCCGTTAAAGCCTTTATCAGCAAAAAGAACTTCTGCTGCATCTAAAATTTTATTTTTTGTACTCATATATGCTTTTACCAACAACACTAATTATGCTCAATTCAAACAGCTGTTTAAAATAGCCCATTTATCCATATCAGGTCAAGTACCAATCAAGCCCTGAATATAATTTCTAATTTATTGTAGAAAAATTGAACTATTTGTAATACTAGCTTTCAAACTTAATGAAAATACATGTTACTTCCTGACTCAGTGGCCTGATCTGTCAATCTGCCCTGAGTCTTTTTTTTTGCTGTTTTTTATTTAAAAATTACCATTTTCAATTTTTTTAAATAATAAGTAAATTACAAACTGTTACGCATTCTATACAGTAAAAAACACTTCAACGAGATAATATAGTTTCACTTTTAAAGCTTACTGCTTCTGCAATCAAGCATTTAAAGTGACATTCCCCTTTTTATTTATGTTTCCATGTTGTAGTTTTGGCTCATTCCCTTTGAATGAGCCTTTTTTTTGCCTGATATATTCATTACTCATTAACCTTTGCTTTACAACCGTCTTTTAATATACTCAATGCACCTAACAATAAATAAAACATACTTAATTTATAATGAAAAATATAACAAAGACCTTTAAGTTTACGGCTATTGCATTAGTCGTTGCGACATCACTGACAGCTTGTAATCAAGATAAAAAAGAAGCTAGTGTTAACGCACAATCAAAAGAAGCACTACAAAAAACAGCGTTAACAAGTGCTGATGCCCAAGCCTTTTTAGATAAAGTAGCCAAAGAAATGGTAACGCTAGGCGTATCAGGGGCTCGTGCAGAATGGATATACTCTAATTTCATCACTGAAGATACTGCATCACTTGCTGCTGAAGCGAATCAAAAATCAACTGAAGCAGGTGTACGTTTTGCCATGCACGCAGCTAAATTTGATAATGTAGATGTCACGCCAATTCAGCGTCGTCAATTAAATATTCTCAAGCAATCATTGGTATTACCGGCACCACAAGACTCAGAAAAATCAGCCGAGCTTGCAAAAATTGGCGCTGACTTAGGTAGCATGTATGGCAAAGGTAGCTATACCACTAAAGACGGGAAAAAACTAAGCCTTGGTGATATGACCTCAATTATGGCAACCTCTCGTGACTACGATGAATTATTAGAAATGTGGCAAGGTTGGCGTGAAATTAGCCCATCAATGAAACCTTTATATACTCGCCAAGCTGAACTCGCCAATGAAGGTGCCAACGGTTTAGGTTATAAAGATTTAGGCGCAATGTGGCGCTCAAACTACGACATGCCTGCTGATGACTTTGCCAAAGAGCTAGATCGTTTATGGGGACAAGTTAAACCTTTATATGACGATTTACATTGTTATGTGCGCAGTGAATTAGGTAAAAAATATGGTGAAGATAAAGTGCCACAAGACAAGCCTATTCCTGCTCATCTTTTAGGTAATATGTGGGCACAGTCTTGGGGGAATATTTATGATCTAGTTGCGCCTCAAGATGCCGATCCAGGTTATGATGTCACTAAACAATTAGCGGCTAATAACTATGACGAAATAAAAATGGTTAAAGGCGCAGAGAAGTTTTTCACCTCGCTTGGTTTTGATGACTTACCTGAAACGTTCTGGACACGCTCTTTATTTACAAAACCTGCGGATAGAGACGTAGTTTGCCACGCCTCTGCTTGGGATTTAGATTCAAAAGATGATTTACGTATTAAGATGTGTATTCAAAAAACCGGCGAAGAGTTCGCGGTTATTCATCATGAGTTAGGGCACAATTTTTATCAACGCGCTTATAAAGATCAACCAGTTTTCTTCCAAAATAGTGCCAACGATGGTTTCCATGAAGCTATTGGCGATACTATTGCGCTTTCAGTTACGCCTAAATATCTAAAAGAAATTGGTTTAATTGACAGCATACCTGATGAATCAAAAGACATTGGTTTATTAATGAAAAAAGCATTAGATAAAGTTGCCTTTATTCCGTTTGGCTTAATGGTTGATCAATGGCGCTGGAAAGTATATTCAGGTGAAATAACGCCAGAAAATTACAACACTGCTTGGTGGGAGTTACGTGAAAAATATCAGGGTGTTGCTGCGCCGATTGCACGGGATGCCGATGCTTTTGATCCGGGTGCGAAATATCATGTACCTGGTGGCGTGCCTTATAGCCGTTATTTCTTAGCACATATCCAGCAGTTTGAATTCCACCGCGCTTTATGTGAAATTTCAGGTAATACTGATCCAATTCACCGTTGTTCAATCTACAACAACAAAGATGCCGGCAAAGCACTTAATACCATGTTAGAAATGGGCTCTAGTCAACCTTGGCAACAAGCATACAAAGTACTAACAGGTAATGAGCAAATGGATGCTACCGCTATTTTAGATTACTTTGCGCCATTACAAACGTGGTTGAAAGATAAAAACCAAGGTAAACAGTGTGGTTTTTAAGCTAGTTTAACATTGTTGTTTGAATAGATAATTGCCACTTGAATAGAAAACAAAAGCCCTAATATCTCAGATACTAGGGCTTTTTAATTTAAGACAAGATAGTGTAATAAACAGGAATTAAATGTCAGATTTAAAATTTTCATTACGGTGGGCACTTATTGGTTTGTTCATTGCGCTGTTCGCCTTTGTATTCAACTACAACATGCACCCTATCAACTTACCGGGTTATGAAATATTAGCAGGGCCGGCAATGCTAGCACTAATGCCTTTTAGCGAAGAAACACCTTTTTGGCCAAAGTTGGGCATTTTTTTAATTGGACAATATCTTTTTTATGTTGCTGCTATTTTTGCCATTAAAAAATTATTTCATACCATATTTGCGTAACTTCATCGCTATTTTATTATGGGAAACCTTCAAACGTTCAGCTAATTTTCGTGTTGTTGGGAATAAAGGGTAAAGTTGAGCTAATAATTTTTTTTCAAAGTCTGCCTGCGCGCTAGACCAATCTTGAAGTGCATTTGACTCATCAGCTACAACAAATTTATCATCTGGTAAATGCTCTATATCCTGAGCGAACTTTTGCAATGCTTGCGTTATAGATTTTACATCAATAACCGCTTCGGTATTTAACGCTACAACTGAAAACAATACATTTTGCAATTGCCTAATATTGCCCGGCCATTGGTAACTTTGCAGTAAATGTAAAGCTTGTTCACTTAATTTCGGCGTTACAGGACTCCCCTGACCTGATTGCTCGACTTGTTTTGCGGCATTTTTTATAAAGTGTGTCGCCAGTAAAACAATATCATCGGTGCGCTCTCTTAATGGCGGTAAACTCAATGCCAACACATTTAAACGATAATAGAGATCCTCTCTAAAAAGTTTATCCGCAATCAGTTTTGCCAAGTTTTGATGACTAGCACTAATAATTCTCACATTAGCGTGCAGCTCTTTATTACCGCCAACGCGCCTGTATGAGAAGTCTTGTAAAAATCGTAATAATTTAGCTTGCAGATAGGTAGACATTTCGGCAATTTCATCAAGAAAAATACTGCCGCCTTCGGCTAATTCTATTAACCCTGGCTTACCTGCTTTTTTAGCGCCAGTAAAAGCACCAGCACTATAGCCAAAAAGCTCACTTTCTAATAAATGCTCTGGCAATGCAGCACAGTTTATCGCTAGAAATGGCGCTTTAGCACGGCTACTACTTTGATGTAAGGCGCGAGCTATTAGCTCTTTACCCGTACCGGTTTCGCCGCTGATCAACACAGGTAGATCTAATTTAGCAAAACGTTCACTTTGCTCTTTTAACAACACAATATCAGCTGACTTGCCAATGATATTGTCAAAGCCTTGCTCTTGTGGTGTTTGCATTAGTGCAAGTTGCCTACCAATAACCATCATAGAACGCAAAGTGATCATTGCCCCAGTAATTTGTTCTTGCCCGCTAGCTAGTTGACTCACAACTGGCGTTATCTCAGCTAAATAGGTTTTGCCATTAAAGACCAAAGAAAGTGTATTGGCTTTATCTGTTAGTAAGGTCTGATATTTTTGCTCAATAAAATATTCAATGGATAAGCCAATAATTGCTTTTGCATTAGAGTCTTTATAAGTTAACTTATGAGTCGCTGAATTGACCGCTAAAATAATGCCTTGATTATCAATATCAATAATAGGATCGGGGATCCTATCTAACAGTGTTTGTAAGTGATTTTCTCGTTGTTCAATAGGCAAAAGTGCGACTTCTTCAATATTGATTATGCCCTTTACCTCACGCAAACAATAACTTATATCTTCAAGATATAGTGGTGAGTGTTCGATATGCACAAAAGTAAACTCTGTGCTCACCTCTACCGCCTTTAAATTCCATGACTGCTTTGCAAAGATTGTCAGTATCTCCTGACTAATACCAATCCTATCGGTTGATTGAATTTTTACCCGCACATTAATACCTTTATAAAAACTGCTTTTTCAGAAGCAAAACACCTGTAATAAAAAGATTACTAGTAATAATAATATTACATTAGCATAAAATCATAATATTAAGCCAGATATATAGCTAAACTGATTTAAAAATGCAGCTCTTGTGTAATCCCTATAAACCGCTATGTAACAAAAAAATTACAAAAATATAAACATTAACTTACGAAAACAAAGCAACATATTGAAATACAAAGAAAAACAACAACTGGCAATTAAATTGCTTTAGCTATTAAATAAGTTAAGCAAAATTAATTATTACCATTTGAGAGCCGCAATGAGCACAAACAATAAAAGCCACTTCAACAGTCAATCAATCGAAACTCAAGCCATTCACTCTGGTCGCATTAACGACGAACAGTTTGGCTCTTTAGCAACCCCGCTATACCAAACATCAACCTTTATCTTTGATAACGCTGAGCAAGGTGCTGAGCGCTTTGCCGGTGAAAGTGACGGTTTTATTTATACACGTTTAGGCAACCCAACCACACGCCAATTAGAAATGCGTGTTGCGGCAATGGAAGGCATGGAAGATGCAGCGGCGACAGCAACTGGCATGGCAGCAGTTTCAGCAGCATTGTTAACTAACTTGCAAGCTGGCGATCATATGATTTCATCAAAAGCTGTTTATGGATGTTCGTTTGCCTTAATGAATCATATGCTGAAAAAATTTGGTATTGAGGTGACATTTGTTGACATGGCTGAGCCCGAAAATATTCATGCCGCTGTACAAGAAAATACTAAATTAGTGTTTTTAGAAACGCCAATCAACCCAAACTTAGTAGTGCTCGATTTAGAAAAAATTTGCGCCATAGCCAAGCAACATCAATTATTGTCTGTGATAGATAACACCTTTTTAACGCCTGTTTTACAGCAACCAGCCAAATTTGGTGCTGATATTGTCATTCACAGCGCTACCAAATATTTAAACGGTCATGGCGATGTAGTTGCTGGTATTGTTTGTGGCAGCACAGAGATGATCACCGAAATAAAATTAACGACATTAAAAGATATTGGCGCAACCATAAGCCCACATGATGCTTGGTTAATTATGCGCGGTATTAAAACACTGCCCATTAGAATGGAGCGTCATTGCAGTAATGCGCAAAGTGTTGCCGAGTTTTTAGAAAGTCACCCTGCTGTGAGCCAAGTGTATTATCCGGGGTTAAAATCTCACCCGGGTCATCAATTTATTGGCAAGCAAATGAAAGCGGCTGGCGGCGTAATCGCCTTTGAATTAAATACCGACTTAAAAGGTGGCGCTGATTTTATTAATAATATGCAATTATTTTCTATTGCGGTGAGTTTGGGTGATGCTGAATCACTTATTCAACACCCAGCTTCAATGACACATTCACCATACGAGCCTGAAGAGCGCGCTGAAGCAGGAATTACCGATTCATTAATTAGAATATCGGTAGGTCTAGAAAATGTTGATGATATTATCGCTGACTTGCGTCAATCTCTTGCCAAAATATCGCTACATGAGGTTAAAACTACGAACAATGCCGCTTAAGTATTGTCTGTAGCGAATATCAAATAAAATAGTGAGTTTAAAAAGAAGTTAAAACAGCTGCTAGCTTAGGCATTAACTGCTCTTTTAAACTCGCTAATTCATCATCTGTATATGAAGTTAACGGCTGTTGTCCCCAAATAGGTTTAGGCCAGCTAATATCCTTTTTATAGCGCACTACATGGTGAACATGTAACTGTTCAACCACATTACCAAGTGCAGCAACATTCATTTTATCACCATTAAATACTTGCATTAGTAATTCACTTAACAAGCTTGATTCATTTAGTAACTGTTGCTGCTGTTGCCAATCTAACTGATAAATATCAGCAATATCATTCACTTTGGGCACTAAAATAAACCACGGATAAGCACTATCATTACACAGCAGTAATTTACACAGCGGCAAGTCTGCCAGTTCATAACAGTCTTGAGCTAATTGAGGGTGTAGATTAAAATCAGCTGATAGCGTCATTTCTTCTGACATAGCTTTTTCTGACATTGTACTTCCTTATTATCTTTTGTTCTTTCTACCGCGGCCACGTGCTAATTTTTTAGCTTCGCGGGCAGCCACTTTTTTAGCTTCAATTTCAGCAAAGTGCGCATTTTCTTTTTCTATATTTTCAGGCATTTCAAAGGTGATCGCACCTAAAGTTTTATCTCTAATTTCATTAATTAAAATTACTGACGCTTTATGCATATCAATATGACCACCACTGCGTACACAACTGCGATTTCTGCCAATAGCTTCAATTAAATCTTCTTCATGGACGGGTAATTCATCCAACTTATAGCGTTCTGTAATACGCTCAGGGTAAGTTTGTAATAAATACTCTGCAGCGAAGTAAGCAATGTCATCATGATCAAATGCTGTATCTTTTACCGCGCCAGAAACAGCTAACCGATAACCGCTATTTTCATTGGCTATTTTTGGCCACAACATGCCCGGTGTGTCAAAAAGGTATAAACCTTCTTCTAAACGTATACGTTGCTGACCTTTAGTAACCGCAGGTTCATTACCAACTTTAGCTTTAGCTTTACCGACAAGGGTATTAATTAAGGTTGATTTACCGACATTAGGAATGCCCATAATGACGGCATTAATTTGTTTACCCTCTTCATCTTTATTTGGCACTAATTTTTTAATTAAAGCAGGAATAAGCTTGGCGGTAGCGGTATTTTCAGTGGTTAAGGCTATGGCTTTTACATTATGTTGAGATTCATAATAGTCGAGCCAAACTTGGGTTTTTATCGCGTCAGCCAAGTCGCTTTTATTAAGAATTTTAATCAGCGGCTTGTCGCCTCTAATTTCAGTGATCATAGGATTTTCACTGCTAAAAGGTAAGCGGGCATCACACACTTCTATAACCACATCTATTTGTGGCAAAATTTCTTTAATTTCTTTTTGCGCCTTGTGCATATGACCGGGAAACCAGTTAATAGCCATGAAAATTCCTAAGGGTATTTAATTTAGAGCTGAATTTTAGCAAGCTTTATCTTAGCGACAAAGATAATTAGCTAACTAAAGCAAATAAATATTGTTTAAAAATTAAACTTTTTATTATCGATGCCGATTAATTAACCAACTATAAAAACAATAAAAGGAAAATACTCAAGTTCAAAAATAATTACTTGTGTATCTGTGTTAGTAAAATGAAGTATATAAACGATTTAGCTTATGCCAACCTTGTTGCGCAAACAAAGCATCTGGCAAAAGACAAAAAGCAAAAAAATAAATATCGCCAAACCGTATTATTAGAAAATAATCAAGGTGCTGAAGACGTATCTAAAAAGCTCTATGAGACCTTAAACGCACTATGGGAAGGAGATGACCGCAGAACAGGCAAGGATCGCAGAGAAAGTCAACAAGAGCGCGGTCGTTATGTGGAGTCTCGATTAAATAAAAACCGACGTTATAAAGCTGAGTTATCGGTAAAAGTTTAGTTAACTCATTAAAGCAAATTAATTTATCAAATGACGATATTTATATTGTCGTGGGGTTAAGCCGTAAAATTGTTTGAAACACCGGCTAAAATGACTGGCATTATTAAAACCTAGCTCAAAACACGTTAGGGTAATTTGCTGACCTTGTTTGATCAATAATGCTGCTTTTTTCAAACGCAATTGCTGTTGAAAAATCGCAGGGCTACAACCAAAATGAAGTCGGAACTCATTAAAAAACTTCGTTCTCCCCATACAAGCGATACGCGCTAAAGCATCTATATCTAAGCTTTCACCAAGGTTTTTCTCTATGTAAGCCACCGTAGCAGTTAAGCCATTATTATCAGGCTGTTGCTGACAAAACGACAACATAAAATCGCGTGTTTGATGGCGCAATAAGCGAATAGTTAACTCTGAAACCGCGAGCGATATCATTGCACTGCGGTCTTGATGATTTTCGCCGTACATTTGCACTATTCTATTTAACAAACCTTGGGTTTGGCTATTATGATGGGTATGCACTAATTGATTATTATAATGCCAATGCCCAAAAGTCTGATCTATGGGGGATGTTTCATTTAAGCTCGTGGCAACTTGATGTATTCTGTCAGTTGAAATTTCTATGGCTAAGCAAGTAGTAGGTTTTGCTAATTTCGCTGTCGGAAAGTCAATTTCAACTACACTATCGGGTGCCATTACAAAAGATTCGTGCGGTAAAAATTCACTATCAAAATGATCTTGCTCGCTATGCATTACTTTTTTTCCGGTAACCATAGCGCAAAAGAGTAGTTGGTCTGATTTCAATTGCACGCGCTCAGCTTGCTCATAAGTATCGTAAATACTGAGCTCAGAGTCTGGCCCTGCAAAAGTAACCTTATTCTCAACAAGAACGTTGGGAGAGCTTCTTTTATTCTCGATATGTTGTGAAATCATCGCTACTTTTATTACCTTATGACTCTGCTAAAAAAGAATGTGAACTGATAGAAAAGTTTTTTGAATTTTCAGCATAGTTAAACTACACCTTAGTAACTAAAGTAAATCTACTTGATGAATAAAACAACTAAAAAACGTTACTAAAAGAAGGAATAATTATGATTTATACCATACCCGGCAGTGAAAACTCAGTAATGAGCTTTAAAGAACGTTACCAAAACTTTATTGGTGGTCAATGGGTTGAGCCACAAAATGGTAACTATTTTGACAATATCAGCCCTGTAAATGGCAAAGTTTTTTGTCAAATTCCTCGCTCTGATTCAGCCGATATAGAATTAGCACTTGATGCCGCTCACAAAGCAAAAGATGCTTGGGGCACAACCTCGGTAACTGAACGTTCAAATACCTTATTAAAAATTGCTGATAGAATTGAGCAAAATATAGAAATGCTCGCTATAGCTGAAACCTGGGATAATGGTAAAGCAGTACGTGAAACTTTAGCGGCAGATATTCCCCTTGCCGTTGATCACTTCCGTTATTTTGCCGGTTGTTTGCGTGCTCAAGAAGGCTCCATTGGGGAAATAGACGAGAATACTGTTTCGTATCATTTTCATGAACCATTAGGCGTTGTTGGTCAAATCATTCCATGGAATTTTCCTATTTTAATGGCGGCTTGGAAATTAGCACCAGCGTTAGCCGCAGGTAACTGTGTTATTTTAAAACCTGCAGAGCAAACACCTACATCAATTCTAGTATTAATGGAATTAATTGAAGATTTATTACCTGCAGGTGTTCTTAATATTGTTAATGGCTATGGCGCTGAGGCTGGTCAAGCATTAGCAACCAGTAAACGTATTGCAAAAATAGCATTTACTGGCTCAACGCCTGTAGGCTCACATATTTTAAAGTGCGCAGCTGAAAATATCATTCCATCAACAGTTGAGCTAGGCGGAAAATCACCTAACATTTTCTTTAATGATGTGGTTGATCAAGAAGATGCCTATTTAAGCAAATGCATTGAGGGTGCAGTATTAGCGTACTTTAATCAAGGTGAAGTATGTACATGCCCTTCACGGTTATTAGTACAAGAAGAGGCTTACCCTAAGTTTATAGAAATGGTGATAGAACGCACGAAAGCCATTAAACGCGGTAACCCATTAGACACTGAAACCATGGTTGGCGCGCAAGCATCACAAGAGCAATATGACAAAATTTTATCTTATATTGATATTGGTAAAAAAGAAGGTGCACAAGTATTAATGGGTGGCGATGTAGAGCAAGTATCTAGTGATATTAGTGACGGTTATTATATACAACCAACCCTGTTAAAAGGCAGCAATGAAATGCGTGTTTTTCAAGAAGAGATTTTTGGCCCTGTCATTTCATTAACCACCTTTAAAGACGAAGCTGAAGCATTGGCTATTGCCAACGATTCTGAGTTTGGTTTGGGTGCAGGTGTTTGGACACGCGATACTAACCTTGCTTATAGAATGGGACGTAAAATTCAAGCCGGTCGAGTTTGGACTAATTGCTACCACATGTACCCTGCTCATGCCGCCTTTGGCGGTTATAAAAAATCAGGTGTTGGTCGAGAAACCCATAAAATGGCGCTAGAGCATTACCAACAAACTAAAAATTTATTAGTGAGTTACGATGTTAATCCGTTAGGTTTCTTCTAACAAACACAACCCCTGACAAACTAATCAAAAGAGTGATAACAATTAATTTGTTATCGCTCTTTTTTTGCTAGCCATACAATACGTTATTGATGATAATGGTTGCCATTATCAATAATCATTATTCTCCTATTTTATGAGTAAAAAATTTTACGTTGTTTGGAAAGGCGCTAAAACTGGCGTATTTTCAACTTGGTCTGAAGTACAAAATTATACTCAAGGACGCGCTGATGCGCAGTTTATGGGCTTTCCCTCAAAAGCTGAAGCACAAGCCGCTTTTGCTTCTACCTATACTAAAGCTTTAATGAAACGTTCTTTAGCTAACAAAGGCACAAGTAACAAAGACACAAGCTCTGCACGAAAAACAACAAGCAAAGCATCAGTTACCGCTAATCAAGCACCCAGTGCTGAAATACAAATATATTGTGACGGTGCTTGTTCGCCAAATCCCGGTAAGTCAGGTACTGGGTTAGCGCTTTATCAACAAGGTAAAGTTACCGCGCTGTATTATGGTTTATATCAACCCAATGGCACCAACAATACTGCAGAGCTAAACGGCTTGTTGTATGCCTTTAAATTAGCTAAAAAACAGTTAGCCCAAGTTGAAAAAGTGCAAATATTGTCTGACTCTAAATATTCCATTGATTGCATCACAAAATGGGCTAAAGGCTGGCAAGCAAAAGGTTGGACGCGCGGTAAAGGCGAAGAAATAAAAAATTTAAATTTGATAAAAGAATGTTTTTCGTTGTACCAAGAAATGAAAAAACAGTTAATCATTTCTCATGTAAAAGGTCATGCCAATATTGAAGGTAATGAGTTATCTGATCGCATGGCGGTTTTAGCAAGAATACAACAACAACAAGCGCTAGTTAAATATCAAGGTGATCTTGATATTAAAACTATTTTAGCGATGGAATCAGGTTAATTATGACCATTATTTTAGTAATATTGGCGCTCATTGTTTTATCGACCATTTTACTGACAAAAAAATTTAACTTACCGCGTAACATCATGTTGCTCTTTATGGCGCAACCTTTAGTAATGAGCTCCTCGCCTATCATTGTTTTTATTGGCGGCTTATTATCAAGTGAGTTAACCACTAACGACTCATTTGCTACTTTACCTATTAGTTTGATGATTTTAGGTGTTGCCGCAGGCTCTATTCCGGCTGCAGCAATTGCCAAAGCTAAAGGTAGAAAGTTTGCAGTATTCACTGGTTTTAGTTGTATTTTTATTGCCGCGCTATTGGCCGTTGTCGCCATCGAATTATCCTCATTTTCAGTATTTACTTTCGCGAGTTTTTTAATTGGTTTAGGTGGCGCTTTTACTCAGCAACTCAGATTTGCCGCAATAGAGAGTGCTGACAATGAAGATGACATTCCAAAAATATTAGCCATTTTAATGTTAAGTGGCGTATTTGCTGCATTTTTAGGTCCTGAAATTGCCGTTACCGCTAAAGACTGGCTAGCGTCGCCCTATGGTTATACTGGTTCATTTCTTTTATTAGCTTTTTTCATTTGCATAGCGGCCTTGATAATGGTGCTTTTTAAAGAGCCTGAAATAAAAGAAATATCTAACGTTGGTGAGGAAAGATCATTATCCGCCATCGCAAAGCAACCTATTTTTCTTATTGCTATTGGCACCGCTACTATAGGTTTTGCCTTGATGAGCTATTTAATGACAGCAACGCCTTTGAGTATGCATCATATGCAAGGTCATAGTTTAAATGAAACTAAATGGGTGATACAAAGCCATATTGCGGCTATGTACCTACCTTCTTTATTAACGCCTTGGCTAGTAAAAAAAGTTGCTTTAAGAGGCTTATTAATAATTGGTAGCCTTTTTTATATTATGGTTGCCTTAATCGCTGTTACTGGTCAAGCAGTAATGCATTATTGGTGGGCATTAGTGATGTTAGGCATTGGCTGGAACTTTTTATTTTTAACGGGAACATCATTATTACCTCAAAGCTATCAAGCCAGTGAGCGACATAAAGTACAAGCGACAAACGATTTTGTATTATTTGGCTTTCAAGCGTTTGCATCATTAATGGCGGGTTGGGTATTATTTAATGGTGGCTGGAATTATGTGGTCGTAACAAGTTTGCCTTTTATAATCGCTTTATTCATAGTGAATGTTTTATACTTTCGCTATGAAAGAAAACAAAAAAACTAAATAAAAAAACAATAATATACAAAATTATAGTATTAACAGGAGTAAATAATGAGCGGAACAACTATGGTTGTCGTCATCGTTAGTATCGTTTTTGGCGTCATGTATGAAATGTATAAAAAGCACTTACAGTTTAAAAGCAAAACCCTAAAACACAACCAAATATCCGACGAACATAGCGAGAAGTTAACAAAGCAAGTTGAAAAACTTACTGAGCGGGTACAAGTGCTTGAAAAAATAGTAACCGATGAAGGTTATCAAGTTCAAAAGGACATAAACAGCCTTTAGGCTTTAACTAAATGAAACTGATAATGAAAACTGAGTTCGATAACCTCAGAGTAAATAACAATCACAGCTATGACACTGACTCGAACGGTGATAAACAGGTGGTTAAAATATACTGCGGTGAATTTTTAATAGCCAAAAAAATAACGCAAAAAAAATCAGTTCGATATTTTGGCGTTAATGGTTATCAAAAATACCTAACGCCAGAAGAGTTAAATCGCTAAAACAATTACTTTTTCAACATCGATTTCAAATCAGCAAAAGGATTATAAGTGGCGGTGTCTTGATTAGTATCCCCTGCTTTAACTTCCGTTTGATAATTAGCATGATCAGTGTATTTGGCATGTTCATTGTCATGGCAGTAAATACATAATAATTCCCAATTACTACCATCGTTTGGATTATTGGTATGATCATGATCCATATGATGCACGGTTAATTCTTTGATATTAGAATACTCAAATTCGCGTGCACAACGACCACAAACCCAAGGAAATAATTTAAGAGCGCGATCACGGTAACCTTGCTCTTTTTGTTTATAATTGGCACTAGAGCCAAAGCGATCAGACGACATATTAACAACGTATATAAAATGAAAAACTAGGTAATGATTCTATTGTTAACTTACTTGCATAGCAATGAGCTAACAATAGTTTTTGTTGGGCAACAACCTTTATTTATACTAAGAAAACATCTTTTTCAGACTATCGGCCATATCAACCAACTTTTCTTTCATGGTACGTTTAATTTCAATATTAATACCACTAAAAATAGACACACCCTCGATAATAATAGTAGGAGTGTTGATATTTGGGTTAACTTGCGTTGGAGCTTGGTTGTCAATACCACCAAAAATACAAAAGGCTTTTGAGACAACATTCGCATTTTCAGGAATATAAATAGTATCACCGCTAAACAAGCAAAATATTTTTATACGTAGTTCATTTTGAGCAAATTGCGCGTGGGTTAGATCGATGTCTGAACCACTGAAGAGGCTAAAAGAACGAATTTCTTTTGGCACTTTCCAAGCACCACCACGACTACTTCCGCTGAATATATTAACCATATGTTCAACGTCTTCTGTTTCTCCAGAAACAATATTAGGTGCCATGTCTTGTTTTTTACTTTCAACAAAAGCTTTATCAACCGTTAACGGTAAATCTTGGCTAAGCTCAACTAATGCCTTGTTGCACTGCAATTCCATGGCTTGATCTAAGCGGCGCTCAAACGCTTCATAAGATAACTCGCCATGACTATAGTTCATGATTAATTGATCAATAACTTCACTGCGTACTGTTTCAGTTGGTCTATCTTCTAAAATGACTGACATATTTATTCCTTGTTTACACTTATATTTTAGTTATACGACATTAACACAGCATTAACAAGCAAATGCTGAGCCAACAAAATATTACTTAAAATACAATTAGATAAAAAATCAAAAACAAATAAAAGCGTTAATTAAACGAGAAGTTAGTAAAGTACACTAGAAGTTGGTTTATTTGAAAAACTTCCCCTAGAATTTATAAGTCGCGAACTTTTACTGCAGGATTACCCGCATAAAAGCTATTAGCTTCAATATTTTTAGTGACAACACTTCCTGCGCCAACAACACTATTATCACCGATAGAAACGCCAGCAAGCACAATAACACCGCCACCTAGCCAAACATTATCACCAATACATATATCATGAACATAATTATGCTTGGCTAAACGAGCATTAGGCGCCATATCATGTGACACAGCCAGTAATTGTACATTGGGACCAAGCAGACAATCACAGCCAATAACAATGGTATTTTTTGCTACTGCGGGTGCATCAACAATAGTACAGTTGGCATTAATAAAACTGCGATCACCTATGGTAATATTGTCGCCATAATCCATATGAAAACCATACTCAATAAAAACATTATCGCCACAAGAATAAAATAAAGCTTTTAAACGTTTTAAGTTACCTTTACTTGGGCTACGACTGAACTGTCGACACAATTCATGTACCGATTTTCGTTGTGCAATTAACTCAGGCGTAATGCTATCAAAAGCTGTTTTCATTATAAAAAATGCTATGTAAAGTTTGACTTAATGAAGTACCGCTTGAATTGGTAAGTTGCGACATATTTCAGCTTCTGCGATTAATATCTCTTCTAAGCGCTGATCAACTTCTGCTTTGTCGAAATATTCATAGGCTAATTCTACAAACAAGTTTTTGTGCTTTTCTTCAGACTTGGCAATAGCGACATATAAATCTTTGTCTTTACCTTCAGGAAGCGCTTGTGACACTAACCAAAATTTTTCATAACCTCGCGCTTCAATAACCGCAGCCACTAATAATCGGTCTAATAAAAATAAACTAGTGCCATTGCGAAACAATTGGCGTATTTGATTAATGTATGGATCTTTTTTATCTTGCCCTAAAGTCACATCACGGGCGATAAGTAACTTTAAAACTTGTTTAAAGTGAATCAACTCTTCAATAGCTAAATCTGTCATTGCTCTAACTAATTTTGCTTTATCAGGGTAATGAGACAACATTGCCATTGCCATGCCAGACGCTTTTTTCTCAGCCGCAGCGTGATCTTGTAAAAAGCGAGGAAAGTCAGCCATCACAGCATCAGTCCACGCCTGTGTGGTGTTAAATTTTAATTCAAACATAATGATAATTTCGAGTAGAGGGGTTCAAAGAGTAAGTAATTGTGGTGAATTTTACAGATCAAAGTGCCATTAATAAAGTACCTTATCAATACGCCCCTTGTTGGTTGATTCGATTTTTAAAACATTATTAATATCTTGCCAAGCTTTGACCTTGCCGCCAATATTAATTTTTTCAAAACCGCTAGCTCTGCCCTGCTCTGGCGCTATATTCAAAAAAGTTAATAATTGCTGATAACTAGCCGTGTCACTGACATCTATGGTCAATAAATCGCTAGCTCGGTTTTGAAAATAAGTAAAAACCCCTTGTTGATGACGTTTATAACACTCCAGTAAAAAATCATCTTGAGCAATATTATCCGCCGTTAATGGCGAAAAAACATCATTATAACAACGCTTTAAATGTGGGTTAAAACCACCATCACTACGCTGTAAATTAACAATCATCCGCTGTAACAGCTGCTTAATTGAAGGTAACCAGCTTGGCGATTCTCGGGTTAAATAAATAAATTTACTGTTGGGGAAATGTTTATCAAGTTGTTGGTAATCACAAAATATGGGGGTATCGGCAATTACTTGTGCTTCACTAAATGCATTTTCAGTATAAGCATTATGTGCCGTTTTAAAACCTAAGCCTAGCATAGCTAAACAAACGCTGGTTGTAGCGGTTCGGGGTAAACCGATAATAAAAATTTTACTGGCTGTCACTTACTACTCAATCTTACTTTTCAGTAAAGTATCATTAAAAAATGCATTGTAGCATTGACAGTGATCAATGAATATTTTCTTGTCTAGGTCATACTTATGGCTAATAGCTTATCTACATTTTAAGTGCTTAAATAAATACAGCGGCCCAAATAGCACTGGTCAAAAATAGGAACTTTCATGTCAACACAACACGAAGACAGCATCAATCATGAAAACAGCATCAACTGGGAAGATTACTTGCAATCAGGCAACCGCATATTTATTGGTTCAAATGCCGCAGTACCTAACGCCTTAATAGATAACCTCATCGCTAATTCAAAACAGCTACACGATATTGAAACTGTGCATATTTTAACGCTATCAGAAAATGTTTGGGCAAAAGCAGAGCATAAAGATCTTTTTAAAGTGAACAGTTTATTTATTGGCGGCAAAAACATTCGCGAAGCTATTGCAGAAGGGCGTGGTGATTATACCCCATGTTTTATTTCTGATATTCCGCGTTTATTTAATGAGAACAGTTTACCCCTTGATGCCGCTTTAATTATGGTTAGCCCGCCTGATGAATATGGTTATTGCTCGTTAGGTGTCAGTGTCGATATTGTTTCTGCCGCAGTGAAAGCCGCCAAGTATGTTATTGCGCAAATTAACCCGAAAATGCCACGCACCAATGGCCACAGCTTTGTACATTTAAATCAAATTCACGCTTGGATAAATGCAGAGCAAGCCCTGCCGCAAATTCCTCCCCCCGAAATTGACAAGCGTACTGAACAAATTGGTCAATACACCGCAATGTTAATAGAAAATGGCGCGACATTACAAATAGGCATAGGCAAAATTCCTGAAGCTGTTTTACGCTATTTGGGCAATCATAAAGACTTAGGCATTCATAGTGAGATGATCTCAGACGGTGTGATTGATTTAATGCTCAAAGGCGTGATTAATAACCGTAAAAAAACCTTTCATAAAGGCAAAGCTGTAGTAACTTTTTGCATTGGTAGCCAAAAAGTTTATGACTTTGTTGATGCTAATCCACACATTGAATTTTACCCATCAGAGCATGTTAACTCGCCGGTAAAAATTGCCAGAAATGACAATATGGTCTCTATCAATAGCGCTATAGAAGTAGATTTAACTGGACAAGTGGTCTCAGATTCTATCGGTTATCAATTTTACAGCGGTATTGGTGGGCAAGTTGATTTCATCCGTGGCGCTTCATTAAGTAAAGGCGGCAAGCCGATAATTGCGCTGCCCTCAACCACCAAAGACGGAAAAATTTCACGCATTGTTGCTCACATTACCGAAGGCGGTGGTGTGGTCACCTCTCGGGGTCACGTTGCTTTTGTGGTAACCGAATTTGGTATTGCTTCTCTGCAAGGAAAAAGTATTAGAGAACGCGCTTTAGAGCTTATACGCATTGCCCATCCTAAATTTAGAGAGCAATTATTAGCAGACGTTCGTAAACATTACTGGGTACCTGAATATCAAGAAAGCTCTCCTAGCTCGGTACCAGAATTAGGCAGTGTTGAACTGAAAAAATTCACTTTTGCTAATGTTGATTATACTTTGCGCCCATTAGCGCCAGCTGATGAACGTAAACTTCAAGAGTTCTTTTATTCACATAATAAAGAAACCTTGCTGATGCGCTATAACCATCATATAACGCAAATGACACGGGAGAAATCGTGTAATTTAGTCAGCGTTAACCAGCATGTAGATTTAGCACTGTGCTTTACCCGAAAAGATTATTTAGGCGAAGCTATTCAAGCCGTTGCGCGTTATTATTATATTGACAGCATAAACTCTGGCGAAGTTGCTTTTGTCATCAAAGAAAGTTTGCGCGGCCGGGGTATGGCAACAACCTTACTAGGTGAAATGATCACGGTTGCAAAAATTAGAAAACTTGATAGCTTAGTGGCTTGTGTGCGAAGCGATAATAAATCTATGCTTAAAGTTTTTGAAAAATCAGGCTTTATTCGCCAATCCAGTGAAGACTTTGACGAAATAAGTTTAAAGCTCACTTTAAGTAAAGCTGAAGAAACTAATTAGCAGAATAACCAGTGATTGAACACTAACAATTGATGAGAAATATATGCCAGTAGGAATAATCGGCCACTACAAATGTGGCGAACATGACATGGGTGAACACCACCCTGAAAATGGAAAGCGTTTAACGGCTATTTCCGATCAACTTATTCGCAGTGGTCTTGATTATGTCGTGCGTCAATTTGATGCTAAACCTATTGATAAATCGCTGCTTTCTTTAGCTCACAGCCAAGAATATATTAACTTTGTTTTTGATAATGCCCCTAACGAAGGTGATGGAAATTTCACTATTGGCGAAGACGCACTAATGAATTCGAAAACCTTAACGTCTATTTTACTTTCTGCAGGCGCAGCTATCGATGGTGTTGATTTGGTGCTGGACAAAACCCTCAGTAGTGCTTTTTGTGCCACAAGACCGCCGGGACATCACGCTGAGCATAACAAAGGTATGGGCTTTTGTTTTTTTAATAATGTTGCTATCGCTGCCGCTTATGCCAGAAAGAAGTATCAATTAAAACGTGTCGCTATTGTTGATTTTGACGTTCATCATGGTAACGGCACTGAAGATATAGTTAAACATTACTTTCCAGCGGTTGATGATACAAGTAAAGGTAGTTATTTATTTTGCTCAAGTTACCAATACCCTTTCTACCCTTTTGATATTCAAGAAAGTGATACCCCACCAATAATAAATACACCGTTAGCAGCAACAGCGAAAGGCGCTGATTTTCGCAAAGCAATAACTGAGCATTGGCTACCGGCGTTAAATAAATTTAAGCCAGAGATGATTTTCATCTCTGCAGGTTTTGATGCTCATATTGAAGATGATATGTCGCAAGTCAGTTTAACCGAAGCCGATTACCGTTGGGTTACCGATGAAATAAAAGCGATTGCCCAAACACATGCGCAAGGTCGGATCGTCTCCGTACTTGAAGGCGGTTATCATTTAGGTGCATTAGGGAGAAGTGTGGTTGCCCATATTAATGGTTTAATTGGTAACTAATGATTAAACCAACCCGTCAACAAAAGAGAACAGTTTCTCCATTGATTTAAAAAACTAAAATAAAAATTTTACTGACATTAATTTTTTCATTGTGCTAAAAATTATCCATAAAACAAAAAGTGCTTAGCTAGCTTTTAGTGTATCTAAGCATTTAAAAAACAGTAAACAAAAATAACAAAGGTTGATGATGGATATTGATTTACAAGGCAAACATGCACTTGTCTGTGGTAGCAGCCAAGGTATTGGCAGAGCGTGCGCACTAGAATTAGCAGAATTGGGTGCCAGTGTTACCCTTTTTTCTCGTAATAAAGATACCCTTGAAAAGGTGTTAACAGAGTTAAACACAGAACATAGTCAAAGCCATCAAATACTGATTGCTGACTTTTCAAAGCCTGAGCAAGTACAAACGGTTATTAATGAACACATGGCTAGCCATGCACCTTATGAAATTCTGATCAATAATACTGGTGGCCCTGCCCCCGGCCCTGCCAATACCGCAGATGCTAGCGCTTTTGTTGACGCCTTTAACTTGCACCTAGTGTCTAATCATCACCTAGTACAAGCATTACTCAATGGTATGAAAGAAAAACAGTATGGTCGAATAATCAATGTTATTTCTACATCGGTAAAACAGCCTTTAAATGGTCTTGGTGTTTCTAATACTATTCGCGGCGCGGTAGCAAGTTGGGCAAAAACTCTTGCTAATGAGTTAGGCGAATTTGGTATTACCGTGAACAACGTTTTACCCGGCGCAACCGCAACTGCGCGTCTTGACGCGATAATTGCCGGCAAAGCCAAAAAACAAAATATCTCCCTAGAGCAAGCAACGGTCAACGAAAAAAGCATTATCCCAATGCGCCGTTTTGCTAAACCTGAAGAATTTGCCGCTGCAGCCGCCTTTTTAGCTTCGCCTGCTGCCGGTTATATTACTGGCATTAATTTACCTGTTGATGGCGGTCGTACATCGTGTTTATAAAGCACTTTAACCTTTTTTTAATTTGATCCTAGGTTGCTAATGGATATTTTACAAAACTTTATTGATGGTGATTATCAAAATCCTATTAATGAAAATTATCTTAATAACATAGAACCAGCTACAGGCTTAATTTATGGTCAGATACCTGATAGCAATCAAGCTGATGTTGAATTGGCGGTAAGCGCTGCTGAAAAAGCATTGCCAAAATGGCGAGCCATGGCATTAGAGCAAAGAGCTGATATTCTTTACGCCATTGCCCAAGGCATAGAAGCTCAGCTTGATGAACTTGCCCTTGCTGAATCTATAGATAATGGTAAGCCTATCAGTTTAGCCAAAGCGGTTGATATTCCTCGTGCTGCTAGCAACTTTAAATTTTTTGCTCATGCTTGTTCACAATTTGCCAGTGAATCTCATGCAATGACAGGCACAGCAACTAATTATACTCTGCGCCAAGCTATTGGCATTGTTGGCTGTATTTCACCGTGGAATTTACCCTTATATTTATTTACTTGGAAAATAGCTCCAGCTCTTGCTGCTGGTAATTGTGTAATCGCCAAACCTTCTGAAGTTACGCCCAAAACCGCCGCTTTGTTAGGGAAAATTTGCCAAGATGCTGGTTTACCAAAAGGCGTATTAAATATACTGCATGGCACTGGCGCAAATGTTGGCTCAGCTATTTGCAATCATAAAAAAATTAAAGCCATATCATTTACTGGCGGTACAACCACTGGCGCGGCAATAGCAACACAGTTAGCACCACAATTTAAAAAACTTTCGTTAGAACTTGGCGGAAAAAATCCCGCACTGGTTTTTGCTGATTGTGATTTTGAAGCCACTGTTGAGCAAGTATTTCGAGCAAGTTTTGCCAATCAAGGACAAATTTGTTTATGTTCATCGAGAATTTACATAGATCGTTCAATTTATGACAAATTCAAACAAGCCTTGGTTGATAAAGCACAAGCATTAAAACCAGAAGATCCGTTAAATGAAACAAGTAAAATGGGCGCTATTGTTTCTCAAGCTCATTTAGAGAAAGTGCTTAGCTATATAGAACTAGCCAAAGAAGAAGGCGGTAACGTTTTAGCCGGTGGCGAGCAAGTTCATTTAAATGAACGCTGTGAAAAAGGCTATTTTTTACAGCCCACCGTCATTGAAAACCTACCTAACAATGCTAGATGCAATCAAGAAGAAATTTTCGGTCCTGTTATTACTTTGCAACCCTTTGATACTGACGAAGAAGCGTTAGCATTAGCGAATGATAGCCAATACGGCTTAGCAGCAACGTTATGGACCAATAACCTAGCGCGTGCTCATAAATTATCAGAGCAATTAAACACTGGCATTGTGTGGGTAAACTGCTGGTTGTTGCGCGACTTAAGAACCCCATTTGGCGGCATGAATCATTCTGGTGTTGGCCGCGAAGGTGGCTTTGAAGCAATGCGATTTTTCACTGAAAGTAAAAACGTTTGTATTAAATATTAGGATATTTATTCAAAAGATATGAACCAAATTATTTGTAAATTCAAATCATCCGGCGCTATTTTCGCTAGCGCTTTAGGTTGTAAATGGGCTTTGTCTTAAGTCCCGTTCTTTTGGCCGCTCTTTAGCGTTAGCCATCACAAAGTTATCTATAAAAAATTATCTATACTTAAGGTAATACACTTTAAGCCTTAAGCATTTCAATTGTTACCATTTCAACAATGGAGTTAAAATGACACGTTCAGATCATGCTATCAATGCAGAACAAGCGCCAAAACCTGTTGGTTTATACCCTCATGCTCGCAAAGTAGGCAACCTATTATTTCTATCAGGCGTGGGGCCAAGAAAAGCCGGCACCAGTAAAATACCCGGCGTAGAATTAGATGCCCAAGGAAATATCATCAGTTATGATATTGAAGCCCAATGTCATAGCGTTTTTCAAAATATTCGTACTATCCTTGAAGCCTCAAATGCTAGCTGGATGGACTTAATTGATGTCACCGTATTCTTAACCAATATGGATGATGACTTTGCTACATACAACCGTATTTATGGACAATACTTTAGTGATAATCAGCCATGTCGCACCACAGTTGAAATTAACAAATTACCAACGCCAATCGCCATTGAACTTAAATGTATCGCTGCATTAAATAATAACTAAGCAA
>Ga0316205_10002013_pt1 | contig 22673 bp, 23 predicted proteins | sample 3monthpyrite_MG_FD_204941 | JGI IMG/M metagenome (GOLD analysis project Ga0316205, IMG submission 204941) | Microbial mat bacterial communities from mineral coupon in-situ incubated in ocean water Damariscotta River, Maine, United States -... | ecosystem: Environmental > Aquatic > Marine >... | reverse complement strand
ACACAGGTACTGCAAGTGTTTATGCGGCTGCAGGTGGTGCAAAATCTGTGCTCACAGTAGATATGTCTCGGACTTATCTTGAATGGGCTAAGCGCAATATGAATATCAATGGCTTCAAAGGCAGGCAATATGATTTTGTACAGGAAGACTGTATAGAATGGCTGAAAAATAACCGTAAAAAGTTCGATTTAATCTTTTTAGATCCGCCAACGTTTTCAAATTCTAAGCGAATGAAATCTACTTTTGATATTCAGCGAGATCATGTTTTTCTGATTAAGACATGCATGGCTGCACTGGATAAAGGCGGGGTGCTTATCTTCTCAAATAACATGCAGTCATTTAAGATTGATGAAGAAGACTTAACGGGAAGAGGCTTTACATTAAAGGATATAACTCGTTCTACGATGCCAGAAGACTTCAACCGGCCTAAGGCGATTCACCATTGCTGGCGAATCACTCGTTAGTCCTGTTTATCAGGCTGGAACGGCTTCCTGTAAAGAGGCTTTAGGCGTCAGTAAAGAATTAATTAACTGGTCTTCAAGTTCAAAACGGATTGCCAGTTCTTCACCCAATTTAGATAAGCGTTCACCGTAGTGATCGAAGCTACCCAGATTTTGCTGACTCTTGTCAAATTCATCGTTAAAATCAACAGCATAGCTGGTAGTTTCTGCAATTCGAGGATAGATTGAACCAGCTAGGGTAATGATGTCCTGGCGTCTTTCTTCACCATCTGTAATGCGCTGATATAGTTCGAACTGCCCACGAGCCAGATAATCGATCAGATTTTCACAAAATTCTTGTAGCAGGCCGGATTCATGCTCCAAATTTGAATGTTCTTTTTCTGAATTAGAACCTGCCAGTAAGCAATATTGAGAAAGCATTTGATTGCGATCATGCATAAGGCTCATAAGTTCTGTACGGGTTCGGTCTCGGCGTTCACTGGTCTCTGACATTTAAATATCCTCCTGACACATATTATTATTAACTTTTGTTAATTAGTATCATGAAAGATCTCTGTTACTCAATAAATGTTTTCATATTTATGCAATTTGTAACCAATTGTTTACAATTTTGTTATATTTCATGACAGATTTGCGTAAATAAAAATAATAAATTATTGGTATATTATAAAATTAATATGTTTTGTTGAGAGCCTGTGAGTATGAGTGTCAAATAAAAACATGAGCATAAGATCATTATGCTAGTTGTTTATCTCATTTACATAAATATTTATCGCCGTATTAATCTAACAAATTAGAGTACTTAAATATGAATAAACACTAATATTTCTATATTTGCGATAAATCTAAGTTTGGACAAACTATCATAGTCATATCAACAGCTGTCAGATAATAAAATGTCAGAGTTAATAATCATTTTCTTATGAAATAGTAAGCGTGATACTTTTGTGATATTTAAGGTTTTTCGGATTATATCTGAACTTTTTATTGAACGACGCTTCAAAGCTACTGAAACAATACGAAATTAATTATATGAAGCTTGGAGATTTACAATGAAAACAAAAATGCTGGGTATTGCTGTTGGTACTGCTATGGGACTTACTTTAACTGCAGGTGCTGCTAATGCAGATGTTAATCCATTTGAAATGACTAAATTAGATGCAGGCTACACTGTGGCGATGTCTGATACGCCAGATGAAGGTAAGTGTGGTGGTGACAAAATGAAGAAAGAAGCTAAATGTGGCGGCGACAAAGCTAAAGAAGCTAAATGTGGTGGCGACAAAGCTAAGACAGAAGCTAAATGCGGTGAAGGTAAGTGTGGCGGTAAATAATTAGCGATCTCACTTATTAAAAAAAGGGCTGATTTATCAGTCCTTTTTTATTGCTAGTAGAAAGTAGGCTTAACCTTTTGATTTTACACGTAATTATATTTTTTAATTGTCTAATACTTATCACCAGTACCCTTCTGTAAGCTACTGTTTTTACTAGTTTCACTACTTTAGTATTAGACAGCAAAAAAGGCATATTAGACAGTTAGGTGCTGTAAAATATTTTACATAATTTCCTTGTTTATCAGTATGTTAGGTATCTATTTATGGATATAGATTATCCGCTACTATGACCCATAATTAAAACTATGACAAATAATGAGCAAGTAGATATCTTCGAGCATATTTTTTTAAGGTTGCAGTGGCAGAGGTTTGTACCTCGCCATACGAAAGAAGCTCTTCCTGGAATATCTACCCCCAGTGATCCTGTATTAAGTGATTACCGAAATAATAAAATATCAAAAGCGGAAGCTTGCAGATATCTTGGTATTCACGAGAAAGACTTATTGAGGACGCTTGTTGAGAAAGGCGAATTATTTGGTGATTAATACTCTTATAATTCTAAACCAGCACCATACAACCTCAACCATCCTTTAGCTTGTTGGTAGTCAGGTAAAACCTTTTCAACGGCATACCAGAATTCAGGGCTGTGATTGGGATACTTAAGATGAGCAAGCTCATGTACAACGATGTACTCAAGTGCTGACAATGGAGCCATCATACAACGCCAATGAAAGTTAAGGGCACCATCAGCTGTGCATGAAGCCCAACGGTTCTGGAGCTCTTGTACGGTGATTGATAGTGGATCTAGCCCCATTGCTTTAGCATTATGTTCAACGAGCTTAGGTATTCGACTACGTGCTTTCTCTTTATAAAAATCAATAAACTTTTTTCTGGCATCAGATAACACAGAACGTTTTAAAACAAACATCCCCTTGATTAAGGATAGCTCCTTATTTGCATCATCTGAAATTTGTAAACGGTAAGTTGAACCTAAATAGGGAAATCCCTCGCCATTAACAAACTCACGCTCTACACGTGTTCTATTAAGATCTTCCCATTCCGCAAGGTTCTTATATATCCAACTACGTTTTGTCTCAAGTATCTGCTCTATCTCAGCCATATCATAAGGCTCAGGTGCTAAGACAGAAATAGAACCATCACGCTCGACATAAATACTTGTCGTTTTACGTGGACTCTTCTTAAGCTCAAATTCAATATCACGATAGGTATACACTGTTAACTGCCCAAAATATCTTGTTCACGTCTTTTAGCGAGAGCAATAACTTCTGTAACTAACTGCTCACTATGTTGTGCTAACTCTGGGATACCTGATAATACAAATACATCATCTAAAGCAGATGATAAATCATCAACTAATAGAGGTCGCTCCCAGAAATTTAAGCCATCAATCGTATTCGCAAGGGTATCCATAATTTTTACTGTAATAGGTTGGATTTTTTCTTTAGCCGGATCAATATCATCACTATTAAATGCAATAGAGGCAATAAGGTCAGTAAATGGATCACTACCTTTACGTTCACCAGAGTCAATTTCATCACGTAGTGTTTCTAACTCTAAAACCATCTGCTCCCAATCATCGTGATATTTTTTCAATACAGCATCAAGCTTTTCACTAAATCGTTTGTATTGAGTTGGGTCACTCTCCCAGTTAACTTTACAATGCTTACGAATGGCATGCTCCATTTCGCTTGCTTGAGAGCGTTTACTCTTTTCTTTTTTAAGCTGAACAATAAAGTTTTCAGAAAATAGTTCTGTAGGTGGGATTTTAGAATCAACGCCTAATGATACAAGATGCTCATCAATCAGCTTACGTACCTTCTCACCCACACCTTTAAAGTTAATTGAACCATCCTTATAGCGCTCTTTTGCTTTTGCTTGAATATGTGCGAACTGGTACATTGGTATTTTATAGGGCTGTGCTATTGCATTAGGGAGAACGATATCCATACTCTCCATAAATTTCTTTAGATACACATTAAAGCTGTCTCTAGTCTTAACATCTTCAAGTAATCTTACAGTTGACTCTAATATGTCATAACGCTGAGATTCACTTAATTTTTGTTGCTGAACAAATGCTTCAATCTGATCTATTTTCTTTTCTTTAAAGAGTTGTATTAAACGACGATACCGACTTTCAAGTATTGGCATCTCAGATTCAATATTCTTCATGCCATCTAATAGCTCTTGCTGATCATCACCAGAATACAGTGAAAGCGCATCTCTAAGATGATTTGCTAGACCGATATAATCAACAATGTAACCACGTGTTTTTCCTGGATAAGTTCGATTAACACGGGCAATGGTTTGTAGCAGGTTATGTTCTTTTAGTTTCTTGTCTAAGTACATTACTTGTTCAATTGGTGCATCAAAGCCTGTTAATAGCATGTCACAAACAATTAGAAATGCTACACCAGTATTCGGCTCATCAAAATCAAAGGCTTTCTTAAAGCTTTTAACTGCATTCAACTCTCGACTATCTTTACGTGCTTTTACAAATACTGCTTTTTCATTTGTGCCATCAGAAGAAATAACAACAGCGGGTTTAATAAATTTTAAATGCTTGAGTAATTCACTATCATTGTTTTTGACTTGTTCCTCTTTAATTAACTTATCTATCGCTGCTTGAATAAATGTTTGATAATGAATAGCGGCTTGTTTAGAAGAACATACAACCTGTGCTTTAAAGCCACTGGGTAAAATACTGGCCACATAGTGGTTAACTAAATCATCTGCAATTTCTTCAATACGATCTTCTGCCTCAAGTACATCACCCGCAGCACCATACTTCTTTCGAATCGCGAGTAATTCTTCTTCAGATCTATCACTAAATAAATCTTCAAACTTTTTATCAAAGCCAGCGCGTCCTTTAATCGCTACTTCGGCTGTTTTTCCTTCGTATAAAATCTGTAGTGTAGCTCCATCATCAACGGCATCTTGTAAACGGTATTTATCAATATAAGCAGAACTTGCATCAGCACCAAAACGCTTCCATGTTGGGTCATTATGATGCTTAGCGATCAAAGGTGTTCCGGTAAAAGCAATACGGGTTGCATTTGGAAAAGCATCAAACAAATTATCAGAAAGACTAGAACGTTCACTACCTGCGCGTTGAGTACGATGAGCTTCATCAATTAGCACAAGCACTTTATCGGAGTTGTTCACTACACCAAATGCTTCAAATAAAATAGGTTCTGCGACTTTTGGGAATTTACCAGCAGCATCATTAGCTGCTTGCTGCTTCATAGCAGTACGAAGATAATCTGGGGTATTACTGTCATCGGCTTCACGAAACTTATGTAACATGACCATATTTAAATTAGAGCTGTCTTTAGAAAGCTTTTCTTTTAAGTCTTTTAAACCTGAGATTACGGTAGGCTTTTCATCAGTTAGTGCAATAGTTTCCGTTAATTGTGTTTCAAGATCTCGTCTATCATTAATCACCACAACTTTATAATCTTTAAGTTCTTCACTTCGGCGCATCTTACGAATCAGAAAAACCATAGTGAGTGATTTACCACTACCTTGTGTATGCCAGACAACACCCGAACGATCTAAGCTCGTCGCACCATTATCCATACGTTCAATAATTTTATTTACTGCACGATATTGCTGATAACGACATACGGCTTTAATACGTTTATCACCGGCATCCATAAACAAAGTAAAACTTCGCATCATATCGAGTAATCTATGTGGGTGTAACATACCTTGTACTAAACATTCTTGTGGACGATGCAATCCAACTACAGAATCAACATAAGGGTTCTCATCAGGATAAATACTTTTCCATTGAAAAAAGTACTCTTCACTCGAAGTTATAGTGCCATACTTCGCATCTTCATCATACGTGGCGATTAATAATTGATTCGTCCAGAACAAACGTTGTTCACCTTCTTTAAGCCCAGCAGCAATGGTATCTTCACGTAAGTCAGCATATCGACGTAATTGCTCAATGGCTTCATGCATAGGGTCAGAGGCATAACCATTAGCTTCCTTACATTCAATAAGAACCAGCGGTAAACCATTAACAAATAAAACAACATCAGGAATAATGAATTCTTTAACGCCGCCAGGTGTATCAATACGGAACTGATTAATTGCATGAAACTGGTTTTTATCCCAATCCTCAAAGTCAATAATTTTAACAACAGGATCAACTTCACCGGTTAGGGCATTTTCATCGACTTGCCACTTAAACAAACGGCTTAAGCATTCTTCATTTGCCTGCAATAACTTCTGCGTATCAAAATCTAAAAAATCATTAAATAATTGATCAAGCTGATGATCCGTTAACCATGTTTCACCTTTATCGGTAAGGTTTATATTTCTAACGGAATTTATAAATACATCACGTAGCAACCATTGTTTAAAATCAGTACGTAAGCTTTTAGTTGGATCTTGAGGAATACCTGCACCTTGATCAATAACAGACCAACTCATCGACTCAAGTTGAGTTAATAAAGGACGCTCCACAAATTGATATTCAGACATTACTCATCCTTCCATTGAAATTTATCTGGTAACCACTGTTGCTTATAATCTTTCGGTTCAGCGATAGACTGATAAACCGGTTCAAGAAAGTGTTGTATCTCACCAACAACGTCAGAGAAGTTACTTCCTTTCTCAAGCCCATTCTTATTTAAAAATGCAGCCCATTGAGTTTGTTTATCTTTATCCTGCTTAAAGTCATCTGAAAACACATATAGTGCTTCAGTTGTTATATCTGTTTTACGACGTTCAAATGTTGCTCTTATTGCATCAAATAATATCTGGCCATCAAGCTCCATCGTACTAGCAATAGTTTTAATATCATAAAAATCTTTCATACGACTATTGGCTATACCCAGCATCACCATAGCCTGAAATTTTTCAGCGATAACGACATAAACAGGGTACACACGTAATTGAGGTGAAGGAAAATCAAGAAAGGATGGTAATTGTGCTTCTTCCGGTTCAGGTGATACCGCATCACCATAACCAATATCAACTTGGAAAGGTATACGTGCCTTAGTAAGATTTACAAAACCAGTAACTCGTACACCTGGATAATCAGCATCTTCTTTAATTTCGGTACCCGTGACAGAATCAACATCAAAGACCAAACCATCATCGTTATCAACACTCACTATCTGGCGAAACACATCAACTAAATGTGGAACATCATTGTCACCAAAACTCAGTAAATCAATGTCACGCGTAGGGCGATGAAAATCTTCATTCCAAACCCAAAAGAGTAATGCACCCTTAAGTAAAAATTGCTCAGAGAAATCACTGCAACTCAGACGATATAATAAACGCTGCATTACATACTGGCGCAAGACATAATCAAAGTCTTCATGTCGAGCACGAGCAAGATCACGTAATCGCTGACGAACTGAAGCAGCCATATCCTTTGGCATTAGATTATCTCCTCATGTCTTACAACGACTAAATAACTCATACCAGGCTCTCAATATACGGTTGTATTACTTTCTTCACTCGGCATATTTCAGCATAACGAAGTAGCTCATCCATAGTGAACTTACGAGCAGACCAACCCTCACGTAGTGCTTCTAGGGCAACATCCAGCCCCACCTTATTGCGATATTTAAAACAGTCGGCAATCGTCTTGGCAGGACAAAATACTTTTATTGGTACACCATCCATTGAATGTACCTCAACTCCAGCATGTAGTGCTTCTCCAGACATCGTTACAAAACGTACAGGAGGATAAGATATCTCTGGTCTCCAAGCCTTTCCATCAATAGCCAGCCAGATCTGATGAGGATTTTGAGTCGTCATATTATGGTAATTAAGAGCAGATAGTAGTGCCACCACAGCTTTTGGGGCGAGCTTGCTCACTTCCGCAAGAGATTGGTGTCGTCCTAGATCTTTGTTTGGCCATTGGTATAGTCCACGACCTACACGCTCGATAACACCTTCTTTTTCAAGAATATAGAGATAGTCTTTAGGAAGCCCACGCTCTGTCAGGTCACGAGGTCGAACAACTGACTGTGCTTGAATGAGGTTGATAACCTGCTGTCTTTTAGATTCTTTTGACATGCAGCTAATATTATTAAAACCTCGGTATTTGTCAAGATATACCGAGGTTTTAATAGTTATTAGTTGATCTCTTTGAATAAATATTTGACTTTAATTCAACACAACATTATTGTTGTGTTATGGTTCCTAGCTTAATAAATATAACTGGTTCTCCATGGGGTGTATTGCCCCATGGAATCCATTGGGCAACTCTTGATGAAACAAGAGAGTTGTTTGCTGTAAATCAACATAGACGAAAATTATTTGAAGGATTACTCGCAGCAGCGAGCTCGCTCAAACTGGCTGGTTGTAAATGCATATATTTAGATGGGAGCTTTGTAACAGGCAAACCAAAACCTGAGGATTATGATGGTTGCTGGGAACCTAATAACGTTAACCCAACTTTACTAGACCCGGTATTTCTTGATTTTAGTAATGGCCGAAGGAATCAAAAAATAAAGTATCTTGGTGAAATGTTCCCTTCTGGCATCGAGAAAAACTCAGGAAAACCATTTATTGAATTTTTTCAGATTGAAAAATTTACAGGAGAAGCAAAAGGTATTTTGGCAATTGACTTGACTAAAGAGTCCTTTGACACAGTTAAAGGAGATAAATCATGATTTATAATGAACGACAATTCAAAATAACTTCTAAACAAATGGATGTACTAGCTGAGCATATAACTAACTTATCAATAGAGTCATCCCCTGATTGGCTTAAAAAAGCTCAAATATCTGCATTAGAAAGTCAGCTATCAGATCTTAAGGCAGAGCTAGTTGAATATAAATTACTAAAAGAAGGAAAATCAAGATATTCAGAATGCTCTGATTTAAGTGATTTACCAAAAATATTGATTCAAGCTCGTATTTCAAAAGGTTGGTCACAAAAGAAATTTGCTGATCTACTAGAAATGCCTGAACAACAAATACAAAGATATGAAGCTTCAAATTATATGGGAGCCAGTTTATCAAAGCTTATAAATATAGCTGATGTTCTAGAAGTAAAATTTACTGAATCATGGAGTGGTGCAAATTATAAAGGCGGTGATGCTGTATTCGTTTGGGACAATCAAGAGTTGGTTGATTGGAATAAATTTCCAATTAAAGAAATGATCAAAAAAGATTGGCTTGAAGTTAAACATAAATCTTCTCCATTATTAGCAGTAAAGAATTTCTTCTTAGATGCTGCGGGCTCTCAATTTGCAACAGCATTACATAGAAAGAAATTTCATGGTGAAAATACTCCTAACGAATATTCTCTTTTAGCTTGGCAAACTCGTGTTCTCCAAAAAGCTAGGCTTGAATATGAAAAAGGCATTGTTCAAGATTTTAATTTTAATGATAACTGGTTAGATGAATTGGTTCGTTTATCTTGTAACGAAGATGCTCCAGTTTTAGTAAAAGAACTTTTAGCTAAGCATGGGATTATCTTGGTTATTGAAGAACATTTAACAGGAACATATCTAGATGGTGCAGCCATGCTATTAGAAACTGGAAATCCAGTTGTTGCATTAACATTAAGATATGACCGGCTTGATAATTTTTGGTTTGTTCTTATGCATGAACTTGGACATGTTTTTCTTCATTTATTTGATTCACTTAATATGGATTTTTTTGATGAAGAAGGTAATTCTGAAAATGATCAAATAGAAACTGAAGCAGACAAATTTGCATTAGATGTATTAATTCCAGAAGAATCCTGGGATATATGTTTATCAAGATTTTCTATGTCAGAAGAATCTGTACAGTTAGACGCAAATAATATTGGAAGACATCCGAGTATAATTGCTGGTCGAATCAGAAAAGAAAGAAATAGTTATACTATTTTAAATAGTGTAATTGGCCAGGGACAGGTTCGAAAGTATATTGGAGAACAAACATGAAAATTGAATCAAACCAATATGTGCCGATTTTAAAGTGGCGACAAGGAGAATATCAAGCATTAACAAGACTTAACGAAAGTGTTAAAGATCACATTGTTCCCTTGATTGTAGTTCCACCAATAGAATTTGATTTTGAAGAGAGAGTAGCAAAAAAAACTGCACAAGATCATATAGAGCCATTTTCCAAAAGATTTAGTGATAAATGGGGGCGCCATACACTTATCGAACTGCATACTAGCCTAGACTCTGAAACTATGGATAACGGCTTATCAGTAGTTTCACATATATTTACCGAATTAAGAAAAGAAGACCTTTTAGTGGTTCCTGTATGTGGATTTTCTAGTAGTAATATATTACTGAATGAAATCAAAAAAATAGTTGCTATAGACAATAAAGGAATATGCATTAGAGTTCGATTGGAAGAGCTTATGAACCCTTCATTTAACTCTTCAGTTGATAATTTAATGACAAAGTTGTTAATTAAACATACAGATATCGATTTGGTACTTGATATTGGTAAACCTCAGTCGTTTACACCTTACAATATATTTTCAAAAGCAATAATTTCTGCTGTTAAAAAAATTAATCAACTTAATGATTTTAGATCGTTTATTTTTTCTGCCACATCTTTGAATCTATCTGAAATTAGAAAGCCTGGTGGTGAAGTTACTCGTCATGAATGGCTGTTATATCAACAGCTAATAAAAGATATTAATGATTTAAGAACCCCATCTTTTGGTGATTATACAATTGATACCCCAGAATTCTTGAAGCAAGATATGAGGATGATAAAGCCAGCCGGTAAAATAGTTTATACCGGTGATGATGTTTGGTTTATTACAAAAGGAACCGCATATCGTGACAATCCAGCTCAAATGAAGGATCTTTGTAAGATCATAGTTCAATCATCCCATTATTGCGGACCTGCATTTTCTCATGGAGATGAAAGAATTAATGACACGATGAATGGTACTGCTAATACGGGAAATCTATCTACTTGGAAACAGGTTGGAGTTAATCACCATCTTACGAAGGTTGTAAATCAGCTCTCCATCTTTCACGGCTCACAAATTTAAGTTTGATCCAAGAAATCAGCTCATTAACTGAAGAAAGTTTAGATATATCTTCATACAGAGTTTTTCTTGATCTGTTAGTTAAATTATCAGAAACCCCTAAATATTTTAAATAACTAATAGCCTCATCCTTCCATAATAAATGAGCTACAGAAATCGTACATACCTCAGGGTTTATTTGTGGTGCTCGTATCTTTGAAAATTGAAACCCTCCTTTAGAACCTTTTTCTGCCAAAATAATCCCACTCCAAGAAGGTGCAATTTTTATTACATCTTCAATATGGTTTGGTGCAACGACAATAGTTAATTTTTGAAGGCTTTTTGAATATTCGTCAAGCTGAGCAGAAATGCGATTCAAGTTATCTTTGGAGCTTTTAATCTCATAGCCATGCAGATATCCATTGAGTACTGCAATATCTATTCTATTCTTCCCATGGGAAAGACCTAGTTCATCAACCACAATCGTTTTAGGATTCTTATGGTGAGCAGATAAAACATTTTTATGTAATGCCTGTCTGATTTCTATGTCTGTTGATTGGTTCAATTTTTCACCCGTATTTTTCTATGTAGAAATTATAGTCTGTTATGTATAAATATAAACTATATAGTTTTAAGTAAATTATTCATAAAATGTTATTTTATTCAGTAATTTCATGAAGATAGCTAAAACGCTGAATAATGGTATCTAAAACTTTTCTAGTATCCATTACATCTGTCCGACTAACGTAAGTGTCTTCACTATTATCCAAATGCACTATATTTCTATACTCTCGTACTTTATCCATTAAGCTTTGTTCATGATCTGTAATTAACTTTTGTTTAGCAGCTTTTGTGATAAGAGACTTAAATTTCTTAACTTTTGAACTACCAATGTGATCAAAAAGTAAACCTTCAAATACAGCTCCACACATCATCATAAAAGAAAGCCAAGCACCAGCTTCAAAACACTTATCAGCTTCTTCGTAGTAATTTTCTAGGCGCTGCATACGAATATCAGAACTAATAGAAGGAAAAAGAAGTTTATAATCACGTATACCATGATAGTGAATAATTAATATCGGCTCATAATCGCCAAACATGGGTTGACGATAGCTATGCCATAAAACTTTATTACCATTAATTTCAAACCCATGATCAATCAATATTCTCGTTTCTTGAGCTCCATCTAAATCAGGTGGAACAATCAATTCGGCGTATTCAATTGCATAGGCAGATAATACAGGAACAAGATACTCTGCTGCCCGAATACTTCTTTCAAACTGACTTGGAGTGAATAAACACTTTTCTAATATAAATTGTTGTGATTTCATGGTTTTCTAAATAATTAGAATTTTTGTTCTAACTGAGTTATACAATCTGCTATCGGCTCTAATAATTCTAGCTCCTCGATATCAAATACATTACGACTTACATCAGTCTCTAGCATCATACGCTTTGATAATTTATACAAAAGAGATATTACATCTGTATGTGCATGTTTATTAGTCGCTTTCCATACATCAATAGCAACGTTAGATAAACCATTTAGAGTTGGTGATCCGCAGGCATTATTAACAATTTTTAATGCTTTCCTTTCTGTATTCACCTTATTATTAAACAGACGCTTCATAATTTCTCTCATTAGTTATACGAATATATTCCGTAGTTGCCCATTTAGTTACATTGTTTATACATTCGATGACTTCCCCCCTAAGAATCGATAAGGGATTTAGACCTCGCGTACAAGCAAGACGTGCACGTCGCAGTTTTTCATAATTATGCTTAGTTATGGGAAAGGGGTTATTCTTATTATCAAGTAGAAAAGGTGCATATGTTGAGAAAGTTAATCCTGCTGGTGAATAGTAAGATGCGGATATAGCTATATTACGTGCACACACATATACCAAACCAGCCTCATAAATAATATTAACGTTAGATGCTTCTAACTCTTTTTTAGAGGATCCTAATAATTCCAACAGAGGCTGAACATCATGAATAAATGACATGTATTCATTAGGCTTTCCTAAGTTGCCCAGATAATCAATACCTACATCAAGATGTTTTGATTCAGCAAACAAATGCCACGCAAAAAGATGTCCAGATTTATACATTTTTTTTAATCTACCGATACTATAATAAGAAATATCTAAGTTATTATTTTCGGCAATTAAGTCTTCTGGAATACTAATATTTTTTTTATCAATATTATTTGTTTTATCAAAAACAACGAGAAGATCCGTGTCGCTATATTTGACTGAATCATTTCTGGCTCTAGAGCCGTAAATGTAAAGACTGTAACTCATCTTCTGGCTAATCTCTTATACAAAACACTGATAAATAAACCTAAGGATACGTATCTAGTCAAAGCTAGCAACGCAGCCAATCCCTTAGGGAATTCATCGGGAATAATACCGACAAATGCATATATATTTTGCAAAAGATAATCAAGGGATAATGAAAAAATCTCGTAAAATGTAGATTCACCATTTAATGAATTATCTGTAATAAGACGGAAAAATGTCAAAACAAATAATATTCCTACGATAGTACCTAGTAGTTTTTCAGGGTATTCTCCATGCCCCCATAAGTGCCAATCGATCCACAACCACATGCTTTCCCAATATATTTTTATTTTATTCCAAAAGCCTTTGTATTTTTTAGAATAATAACTTTCTTTACCTTCTCTTGCTTTTTTTAGATGTTCGCGAGAAGCAGCAAGCTCATATCTAACAAATTCTTTTACAGATTCTGCATCACCTATGTTTTCAGCATTTATTCGTAGTGTCCTAAGTAACTCTCTTTGTACATTTGGCCATGCAGGTAAATTTTTCAACATTTGATGATGTGAAACTAAAGTGGATTTAAAAATGGCATATTCAAACTTGCAACCATTAAAAATGGTGTTCCTAAGATTTGAATCAATAAATCTAACACCTGTAAAGTTACAATCATCAAATTCACAGGCATGAAAATATGCTCGATCAAATATACAATAAGAAAAATCACAACCTTTAAATATTAGCTTCTTAGCACCTGTGTCTCTAAAAGTATGGTGTTGAAAGCTCATGTTAGTCAATGATTCATTAAAGAATTTATCTTTTATAAGCTTCACTGGCTTATTTTCAAATATCGCTATTTTTTGATTATCACTCACTTTAAAGTCACCTATATTAATCTGATTAATTATCAACGGTTAAGGTAATAAGTTCACCATCAACATCAAACACCACGCCATCAACTACTGTTTTTACTCGTTTGTTTTGCAATAAAGTTAATAGTTCTCTTATATATTCTTTATTACCTTGAACTTGGATGCTTCCATCCGCATCAAATTTAACCAACCAGTTTCCAGCACTTTCAGCTGCGACTTTTAACTTGGCTAACCAAATATCATTATTGTAATAGCCTTTTTCATAAACTGATGCTAACTGCCGCATAAGGTGTTTATCATTACCAATACTTTTAGACAAAAGGTCAGAGTATGTAATTGACAAAGCATTGCTTGCGCATAATGCTGCAATAGTTTCTGACTTTTTCTCTTTTAATCTTTCATGGTAATTCATGGCCGTCTCAAATTGCTGAACATTACTAATGAAAACATCATCGCCAAACTGTATTAAATCAATTGATGAAGTGATTTGAAAATAAGGTTCAGAGTTAACGTTTGCAACTAGCTCATTATTTAATATATTAAAACTCAGAGCCTTACCAACGGAGTTTTTAATTGACCAAGCAGTGCTAATGTAATTGAACGCGAAAATGCTTTGCTCTGGCTCACCAAAAGTTAATTGGATTACATAACCATTAAACTTATTCAGGTTATCTAAGTCATGAAAAGTCTCTATATCTTCATTTTGAATAGCTGTAATTACCTGAGAAAAATCAGATGCAGAACTTTCGACATAAAAAAACCTATTATCTTGATTCGTGTTTATATCTCTGAGCTCACTAACATGATCGTTTCTTTGGATACATGTTGAAACGTAACCTTTAAGTTGAGATTTAAGATCATCATGACATAAGAGACGGTTGATCTTTTGAAAACGCTTTATTTTATTACTTTGGCTAACTTTAACGACGTAAATATTTACTACAACATCACTAAGATCAAAATTCTTTAATTGCTCTAATTTTTGATCCATTAAGGCTTGATCCAGTTGTATCTGAACGGGTTCACCAGTAATTTCTGATGCTATTTGATCATCCATTTTCACAATGCCTCATCATTTTTTTTCGGAAAAACAAACTGAATACCTGCGCTTTCTTTTATAAAAATATTTTCGTTTGATGCAGATAACAAACCTAAACACAGTACAGTTTTGTTAGATTCAATAGTTTTTCCAACTTCACAATAGCTAATGTCATATAGCCTAATCCCTAGAAGTAAAAACATTGGATTTAGTAATACAACACGGTCGTTGCGAACAAAAACAAACATAAATATAAGAAATACCATCAACGAGGTAATTGACTGCCAAGTATTATAGTCAAAAGCAAATAAACCAATCATAAATGGTAATGCGTAGTTAAGCATGTCACCACGTAGTTGCCTACAATTGTTAACCTTAATAGGTATGCCACCTTGCTGATAAATTAGGTTGCGTCTAATTATCCCAGCGGATATAAGTGAAGCAATCGATGACAGAAAAAATAAGGATAAAGCCCAATTGCTAACAAATAAGCCCCATGAGCTGAAACCAAATACAACATCACTAATTTCAGGTTTTATATCGCGGATCAATAAAATTAGAAATAATGGATAATATGCGCTCATAAAAACTATCAGCTCCACCCACAATTTAGGTGCAATTTCTTTTGGCTTATGATTAATCATATTTAATTGTAACTTTTCCAGTTAGTAAATCTTGCATCAATCCATTTTTCTGTAGTTTAAGCTTTTTAACAAGATTTTTTTGATTCGTTATTGTCTCATGAATATTCGTAATGATATTTAACAGCTTTGCTTGCTCTTCTTTCTGTTTAGGTAATCCTAGTAACATTTTATCAATTATTGTTATATAGATATGCTTGATGGCAGAGCCTCCTGCATCATCTAACATTTTTTTCTGATAGCGTTCTGTTTCAAGAAGAAATTTTAGAAGCGAAACATCACATAAATCATTCGGACGAAAAACTGCCACAGATTGATTAATACAGATATTTTCACTATCCACGATAGCTAAACGACCTAATGAACCATCTTTTGTTAAGAGAAGATCTCCTATTTTAGGGCGGCTCTTCTTCGTTAACAAAGTATCATATGCTTGCTGATCAGTATGACGAGCAGTGTCGTATTGAATATTCCCATCAAAAATATTTGCTGCAGTTATCATATATGGACCATCATCAACTTCAGGCATAGGATTGGTAAATCCATAGCTAATATAACTGAAGTATTCACTTAATGGTTTTGCATCCCAATCCTTCGGTATCCATCCCAACTCTGTTTCTTTATATAGATGTGGTTCTTGTTCGGCGGGTGGGCGTAGTTGACCGGTGATGGGGTCGATGCCTCGGGTAAAGAGGTCTGCCATCATGCCTTGTTTGATGACTGAGTGTTTGTCGATGAGCTCTTGTGTTTTTTCGATAAGTTGATCGATGGTAGTAAGAATTTTAGCAATATTTTTTTGCGTTCGATGATCAGGGATCTCAACCACAAAAGAATCAGTATCTTTTTTATTTACTTCAAGAAATGTACTGCCAATACCTAACCTTTCATACTCAGGTTTCTTTCGTTTCATCTGATAAAATAGAAACCATGGATCAATTTCTTCATTTGGAATTAGACTCTTAAAACCTTGGTTTGTACAACACTCCACACTAGAAATTTTCATTTCACCTAATGTTGCACGAGATGTCATTAATATCGTATTAATAGGTAAAAGTTTTGCCGAACTACCAATGAGTCCTTTCTGAGATATTTTTTCTTTTGATTTGGTTAGTACTCTTTGCTTGTCCCCAGTGATGTCAGTAGGCGTCACCCAGATAACCTCAGGGGGGTTCCAATACTCAGAAATATCTCGACTTGGTGTACCTCCACTAACAACTGTGCAAATATCACTAAGATGCTTTTCTTCCCAATTCACAGAAGGTGATTGTTTACTCATAACCAAGCTCCTTAAGAAATCCATCTAACTTATTAGTCACTTGCTTTCTCTCAGATAATATTTCTTTCATGGTAACGGCATACTTACCCCAAAGATTTTCTATCGCTTTGGTTAGACCTTGAAGGTAGGCTCGGATGTATGCACGGTATTCTTGATCTAACTCTTGCTTGAAACGTAGCAGTATTAATTCTTTTGCTTCGTCTTGTGATATTTTTTCTCGAGCTTGTTGCACCAGTTCATCTTTTTTATTTTCTGCTTCACGGATACCGGCCTTGAGTGCTTTTAGTTCTTTATCAAGCTCTGTATGTGCTTCTAGTTTTGTATCGACATCAGCAATATCCTTTTGCAATTCATCTATTTCTTTATTGTATTGTTTTATTGCAGTTGTATATTCAGTACTATCAAGCTCTGCTTTTATTGCACGCTTTTCATCTTGTGTAGTGGATTTTTGTTTTTTCTTTGCTTCTCTTAGTTCGGCATTGAGTTCTTTCTTTTGATCTTTATAGGATTTGACTTGCGCTTTGGGCAACACACCAATGGATTCATCACTTTCTTCCTGCTCTTCTTCCTCAGTGTTATTCACTGAATCAAACAAAGCTTCGAGTTCTAATATACGCGCCTGATCTTGTTTTAAGTTCTCTAATACTTCAGGGAATTGTGATTCCAGAATTTCTTCATCCGGAATAAGTTCTGCATTCCAACCACTGGCGGCGATTGATTTTAAGTCAGCCTGTAAACGGTTAAAGTAACTCGCCGCTGCTCCACGGACTTTATATAAATCAAGCAAGTTTTGATTAACTAATGCTTCGCTTAAGGTATTTAAACTATTACGGCGTAATGCAAATACGGTTTGTTGGTCTGTATTTGCCAGCGCTTCCATATTAGGTAATTGTTTTGTCCACCAGTTATCTAGTACTGATTGAAAAGTTTTGTGTTTTTTAATAACGGCTGCATGTTCTTCTATGTTTGTTTTTATATTAGCCTTGTCAGTGAGGGTATCACTAAATTCACGATAATCTGCACCTGAGGGTAGATGTGCCTGCCGTGGTGAGGGTTGATCCATAACAAATAGATCTTCCTTTAAAATAGAATAGTTATTCCAGTATTCAGACAGGGCTTCAATTTCTTTTAGTGGCACACCACCGTTAAGGTGTGCGGATACATCTTGTGGCTCTGGTGGTGGACTGTTATCGACATAACGGCGAATATTTAGGTTGTATTCTTCTGCTTCGAGTTCTTCTTTACTTACAAGACGACTATATTTTTCAACTTCTTGTAGTTGGTGATGTACATGGGTGATTTTTTCTATATCTTCCGGGCGTAGGCTGTTTTGGTTTTTACCTTCTTTGTATTCGCGGTCTGCATTAACAAATAAAACTTTGTCTCGTTTATCTCTACCTGCTTTATTGATGATTAACACACACGCAGGTATGCCTGTGCCATAAAACAAACCTTGTGGTAAACCAATAACGGCTTCAAGTATGCCGCTTTCTATAAAGTGTCTGCGGCAGGTACGTTCTTCACCTGAACGGAATAACACACCATGAGGCATAACCACTGCCATCTTGCCGTTGTCTTTAAGTGACGCCACCATGTGTTGTACAAACATGAGATCTGCTTTTTTACCACTGTCTGGCATGAAGGTATGGAAGCGATCTGGAAGCACCATACCTGTGCGGGTATAGTTTTGTGAAAAAGGTGGATTAGCAATAACACGATCAAAGGTACGCAGTTCACCTTCATCGGTTAAGTGTTGTGGGCTTTGTAAGGTATCTTCGTTACGAATGTCTGCACCACCAATGCTATGCAAGATCATATTCATCTTACAAATAGACCAGGTGCCACCGTTATCTTCCTGACCATGAAGATGAAGATTTCGAGAGTTTCCACCAATTTCTTCAACATACTGTTGGCTTTGTATGAGCATACCACCCGAACCACAGGTAGGATCGTACACTTCCATACCCTCATTGGGCTCGATAATTTCTACAAGTAAACGTACTACTTCAGATGGCGTATAAAACTCACCACCTTTTTTACCGGCGGTGTCTGCAAAGTATTTGATAAGGTATTCGTATGCAGCACCAAGTAAGTCTGGGAATTCAAAATCATTATTAGCCAGTGATATATCATCGAAGTGTTGAATGAACTCAATTAAGGTTGCATCCGACATCGGCTTTTTGCCGACCTTACGGTTGAAGTTGATATGCTTCAACACATCTTCCATACCGCGTTTTAGATTAGCCTCTTCTAATTCACCGAGTGCTTTATTTAACCCTGAACCAACATTATCTTTTAAATGACGTAATGCATTCCAGTGCGCGCGATCTGGAACATAGAAACTGTATTTATTGGCTTTGGCTAATTGAGCTGCAATGGCTGCTTTATCTAATCCGCTTTTACTATATTCATCTCTGAGTTGTTGTTGCTCGGTATCAAACTGATCGGACATGCGTTTTAGGAATAACATACCGAAGATATATTCTTTATATTCAGACGCATCCATTTTTCCTCGAAGGATGTCGCAAGCTTTGAGTAATAATGATTCAAGTTTGGATAGTGTTAGTTTCTGTTGGGTCATTTTAGGTCCGTAAGGTACTTATTTTTCTTGTTTTTCATTTTTATCGTCTACCCACTCGAATAGATCGGATACCTGACATTTAAATAGCGTACAGAGCTTATTCAATACATCAAAATCGATTCTGGTGGCTGTTTCTTTATATAACAGAGTGATGGAATTGCGATGGAGTCCAGTTTTCCTTGATACATCAATGACTTTCATCTTATGTTCACCCATCACCCTCGAAAGATGGCACTTAATCATGTCATAAAATCCTCATAGATGAATAAAATTCATAATATCTAAAAATAATGCTTGCGGGAATATTTATCTACGCTATAAATGTCACTCAAGATGAATATTATTCACTAACGGAGGCAAATATGTCCAATATTACAAATAAAGCTGAATTTAATACTGTCGTAGATGGTATTTCAATTACAACACTATCAGGAAAGCCAGAGCTAGATTCAAAACCAGCCTTGGCTCTATTAAGAGTATCGGAGCTAGAGGCTGAGCGGCAACAAAGAAAATGCGCTGAACAGATTGCGTTAACTCTTATGGCTGAGCATGAAATTCCTAGAAATAGCAGTTCCATTGCAGGAATGATTTGTGGCAGTTGTGCAAAAACTAACGAAAAAGAAATTACCAACTGGGTGTTGCGTGAAACAGTCAATATACATGAGGTTAAAGAGCTTTATGAATCAGATTTGATTAGGCAATTGTCTCGAAAACTCTGGGATATTCTTGAGGAGATCAGATATGGCTACTGTTAATCGATCCCGTGAGGTTTTGGAGCTCCGACGAAATTACTTTTCTGATGGTGTCAGAGAAATTATTAAATCGGCTCTAAATACCTTCGAAAAAAAATGTCCTGATATTGGCGATTATCAAACTTCGGTTGTTTTCTACTGGCGCTGCGATCGTATATCAATGGTAGCAGCAGAAAAAATCCTCCTAGGTTGTGATTCACTACCTGATGGCTTTGGAATTATGGTTTGCACACTAAAAGACAGCATTCACTAATTGGATGAGTCTCAATCAGGAAATTCAAATGTCGATGCTACAGAAATGACATTGAAGGAATCTTTTTAATCGACTGGTTAGGGTAATTATTAGATAAAAAGACCCAAAATATTTTTAATTAATTTTTAGATGTTTTAGTGAACAATCCTATCTAATTGATTTTATTAAAAAATTCAACTTTCGTGACATGGTTGTGGGTACGGGTAGTTCAGGTACGATTTAGATAAAACTGGAAAAAGAAAGATATGAGTAAACAGAACAAACAAATGAAGACAATAGATCAGGACTTGGTTCCTGAGTCTTCATCATATCTTGATGAAAGAAAGGAAATACCAGAAGAAATTTTTGATATTGCAAAACTATTAGCTCGTATTGCAGTTGATGAGTATTTAAATGAAGTTAAAAAACGTTCTAATTAACACAAATAAATTCATAAGGAGAAATTATGATAAATGCAGTGACCTATTCACGTTATTCCAGCAATCTTCAAAATGAAACATCAATAGAAGATCAGCAAAGAATATGTAACCAATATGCAAAGAACAACGATATTAATATTTCTAAAGAATATTCTGACCTAGCAATTACAGGTGATGATTCCTTTAGACCCGAGTATCAACAATTACTTAGTGATGCAAAGAATAAAAAGTTTGATCTTATTCTTGTTGATGATTTATCTAGATTGACTCGAGGTTCTGAACATAATTTATTACATGAAAAATTTAACTATTATGGGGTTCGTTTAGTAGCCGTTTCTGATGGCATAGACTCAATAACAGAAGGAGCAAAATTACAAATTAGTGTAAAAGGTTTAATGAATAACATGTTTTTGACCGATTTGAAAAAACGTGTACATCGTGGCCAGACAGGAAAAGCTCTAAAAGGTTTTAATGCAGGAGGGAAAAGTTATGGTTATGATCATGTGCCCATATTCGATAACACTAAAACAGATTTATATGGCCGACCAGAAATTGATCATGTAGAAAAAGTCATTAACGAAGAGCATGCAGCAATTGTGCGTGAAATATTTCAAAGAGTAGCTGAAGGAGCCACATATAGCAGTATTGTTAGAGATCTGAACGCACGAAAAATTCCTACGTTAAGGAGTGGTACGTGGACAACATCAACTATATGCGGTAATTCAGAACATCCTCACTCAGGGCTATTAAATAATCCAATTTATATAGGTAAATATTATTGGAATAGAACAGAACAAATTCGTAACCCTGAAACAGGAAAGAAAAATAAACGACTTAAAGATGAAAGTGAATGGATTTTGGTCGAGATGCCAGAGCTGATAATTATTTCAGATGACTTATGGAGTAAAGTAAAAGAACGACAATCATCTAGAAAACAAAAAACAAAAGAAAAACAATCTAAAACACATAAAAATGCACGAACGGGTGCAGCACCAAAGTTTTTATTATCTGGAATACTTAAGTGCGAAGAATGTGGTGGATCAATGGTTGTACATAGACCAGGAAAATTTTGCTGTACAAACGCATATAGAAGAGGTCCTGCTATCTGTACTAATAAAAATCATATTGAAATAGATAAAGTTGAAACTAAATTTTTATCTTCTATTAAGAAAGATTTATTTACTCCTGCAGCAATCGATATTTTTAAAGAAAATATATCGTCTATTATCAAACAACGTAAGAAAGAGTATTCACCAGCAATCAAACGAATAAATAATGAGTTAACTGATGTTAATAAGCGAATAGATAACTTAATGGACATACTAGAATTAAGAGGTGAGCTGCCTGATTCAGTTTTAGAAAAAATTCACACATATGAAAATCGCAAAAGAACTCTATCATCACAGCTTGATGAACAAACAGACTTAGTTAAAGATATTCTTCCATTTCTACCTAATGCAGTAGAACGATATAAAAAATTAGTCCAAGAAATGCCTAAGTCTTTTTCGGGTAGTAATATGGCACCATTGAGAGAAAAGGTAAGTCACCTCCTAGGAGGTGAGGTATTTCTTAGAAAAAAGCCTGATTTTTGGGTTGCCACCTACCGAGGAGCCTATTCTGGACTCCTACGAGTAGGTGCGTCAAAAAGTGAAATAAGTGACGCAACCCTAAAAAGCGAGGTTTTATCTGTAAGAAGTATTAACTATGCTTTACGTTTAACCGCTACTAAACCGAATAAACCTAACATAAGTATAAGTGAGCTTGTTGTGTCAGGAATCGAGTATGTGCTCCAC